>JFJP01039801.1_pt1 | contig 13239 bp, 22 predicted proteins | sample 431651 | NCBI WGS metagenome assembly JFJP01 (sample SAMN02602958, study PRJNA72255) | Microbial mat metagenome, whole genome shotgun sequencing project. | biome: fresh water; feature: sink hole; material: water; isolation source: purple microbial (photo- and chemosynthetic) mats found in...
GGAACCAACAATTGATAAGCACATAGAAGAAATCTACATCGGAATATTAAGAAAGATGTTGGAAACCCCGGATGATTGGGTAAAAGGTGAAACAATTGTCACAAGTAGATGTTTTTTAAGTCCTTTCATCAATAAGGATGAAAATATAAGATTTATTACAATTAGTCATACTTTGTCGTGTACTAATTATAAAAATATGGAAATATATAAGGATAATACTATAATTCATCAAATAGAAATACCTTGGACTGATTTTAAGACTCGTAAATTATTAAGAAATTTTTTTAAGCACAAAGCTAATGATGAAAAGGAAATACAAAAAAAGATAATTGATGAAAAATCTGATTTGTTAAAAAAATCATTGGGTCCTACAATGGAAAGATATATAAAACTTTCCAAAATCCGGAAGAAAATATAAAAGGAAGTATTAACTTCCTTTTTTTATTTCATATAAGATAGTATGTGAGCTATCACATCAACCGTCCATCCATTACCTAACATCTTCCACCTTTGACTATCACTTGCATAGTTTGTATAATTATAAGGTACTGTCTGTAACCGTTCTGCTTCAATTATAGTAAGTGGTCTGTAATTATATGCCCAATCAATGATACAATCCAATTCAGTCCTTGATGTAAGTATACAGTTACACTTATCTTTTTTATTAATCCGATATTCTTTATAACTTGGACCTCTTGGATTAGTATCTATTCCGTGAAGTTTCATTGATTCCCTTCTGGCTAACCTGGCCTTTTCAGTTCTTGATTCATATATCGAATAGGGTGGTGGATAATCAGATTCTAATAGTATACCCTTCTTGTTCTTTGCGATTCCTTTATAAATACCATTTTCGTTCTACACTAGGTATATTAGTCCAATATAAACGTCTTCTATATTGTGCGGAAACAAGTGAACTGTTTATTTCAATCGGTTGAACACCTAAATAAGAAGATATTACATCCCTGAATTCTTGTTTCATTATGACGTTTTCCAAGAGAAAATACTTGGGATTTGTTTCTTCTAACAATCTAACATATTCAAAGAATAATTTACTTCGGTGGTCATTGAAATTAAGTTGTTTACCTGCGAAACTGAATCCCTGACAAGGTGAACCCCCCATCATAAGATAGATTGGTGGTAAGTTTTTACCGTTTATTTTAGTAATATCACCTAATTGTTTGGTATTTGGGTAGTTATTTTGTGTTACAGTTATGGCGTAATTGTCTATTTCGGAAGACAAGTAGTTATCATATTCTATTCCCTTCCTGTTCAATGCTATCTGTCCACAACTTATTCCGTCAAATAAGGACAGTATGTTTTTTTCTTTTTCAATCATTAATCTTATATTGAATTTTAGACTATATGTTTATAAAGAATTTTTTATAAAATGTATAATTTCAATGTGACTTCATTAGTTAAGCATCATATAGTTCCCGAGGGAAGATTAAGAGAAACTCAGATTATGTTTTTGGATTACCAAAACAAAGACGATAGACCAATATCAAATGTCACCCAAGATAGTTCATATCCAAGTACTATGGTCTACAAGTTTACACGAAGAAACTGATAGATGAAAAAATAAAAACACTAACACTATATCAAACATCTGATTTATTTGAAGAAATCTTGAACTATTACCATAATATGTACGTGGAAGGTCAAAAGACTAGTTCAGTACCCACGATTGTATGGGATGGTAGAGTAGAAGACTATAGGAAACTACAAAGTAGAACGATAACAGCTGGTAGTACGGTAGCAATAGAATCAAGAAGGGGTCCAGCTAATGTTTATGTTGTACCAAATGAAAAATATGCAACTCTTATGCGACAAGTTCATCATCACTGTAAGATTATTATAAACCCCACAGAATCACACAAAGACAAAATATTTGCTATCCGGGTAGAATCGGATTCCTCTGCACCTGGACTATCGTTATTCTTGAACAAAAATTTGATGAACGATAGATATATGAAGTTGGTTAAAATAATGAACAACATGGGTAAAAACATTGATGATATGTCCTTTAGTTACATATTGACAACGGTAGGTTTCAATCCAGATAGATTTGTCAGATGTATTTACTTGATTGAAAATTAGGATATATGGAAAAAATACTATATCTTTGCTACATTATTAATTAAAATACTATAAACTATGGAAAATTTGACGATTGTTGCGACATCCAAAACTCCGGGTATAGATTTGAATTATGAAACCGGTACATTGACATTCCGTGGCAGATCAATGCCAGAAAATCCAAGGAAATTCTACAAGAAGTCAGTAAAATGGGTTAAAGAATACGTAACAAACCCAAATCCACCTACCACAGTGAACATTTCATACGAATATATCAGTACCGCATCTTCAAAATCACTGATAAAAATACTAATGATATTAAGTATATTGGCCAGTACCAAAAGTGATATAACCTTCAATTGGGGTTATGAAGTTGGTGACGAAGACATGCTTGACATGGCAGCAGACTTTGAGGAAATACTTGGAGTAAAATTTAATTTTGTTGTAGAAAAATACTAATGTTACAATATTACACCATATTAACACCGAAGCAAGACAATGGTCAGTGGGGAACACCCTTATATCTAACAAGTATAAAGGGTGGGATGATGTCGGCAGGGGAAGAAAATCAAGAACTTCTGAGTGCAATATTAATGGCTTTTGCGGAAAATAAGAAATGTAATATGATATTGGAAGTAATGCCAAGAATATTTTCTATAAGAACAGAATCAAATTCTTATAATTATAGTTACAACAATTGGGGTTTAGATGGAAATAATTTGTACTATTTAGTAACTGATGATGATAGGAAGGAATTTAGTAGAATGATAAAATTAAAAAAATTGACACATGATAGATTACAAACAAATAAAGAAAAAAATAGTTGAACGATATATCGGTATCTTTTTGAGTAGTAACGTTAATTACATTAAGAAAGATATACGGACATATGTTAATTATGATGACTATAAAGATATAAGATATGTCAGTGATATTATTGAACTTGAACAATGTAATTTGGTATTCCACATTAAGAAATCACATATCAGAATGTTCTTGAGAGTTGATATCTTTGATAAAAACATGAGAAACCTTGACACAATAAACCTTTATAACGATTGGTTCTATCTTAAAAAAGACAACATCTTGAAGGACAAAATGTTAAACATCGCCACTATTGTCGATTACGAAGGAATGCTTCACAGTGTTAAAGGTGATACGACTTTTATGAGAAAATTGAAATTAGAAGAACTTAAAAATAAAATATAATGGGATTAGAAATTAAAAAGAATAAAGCTGGTCTTTACAAGGTAAAGAACACTGTATCAGACGAAAAGTATTTTGGTGGAAAATGGGTGACAGAAGATGAAGTCAAAAAAATGCTTATCGAAAAGAAAATTTGGGAATTTTTGGAAGGAATCGCCAAAGTGGAAATGGAATTTCCGTTGGGATGGCATGTTAACGAAAAGATTGTAGCTCAAGCTGATGGTAAAAAACGATTTGCAGAATGGTGGCTTGAAAAAGCTAAACTCAGTAACGACCAATTCAGTGAAGCTATTTACGGAAAAGCCATCGAAGTTGTTAAAAAGTATGATTTGAAAGAATATATAACTCCTTTATTAGAAGAAGATTTGGAAAAGTAAAATATTTTTCTTATCTTTGTAGTCTAAATTAAAGAGTTATGAATACAAAGAACCTGACATTAGACAAATTATCTGACTGTACGAATCGTTCTTACGGTCAGACTTTGTTTTTATATGAACTGTTAGACAGGGACTTAAAGAAACTCGTCCTGTTAGAGCAGAAATTAAAGAACAACTTTCTGTCATACTGTCCAGATGATAGGGATGAATGTGAAAAAGTCCTGTTAATGGGTGATGGTTCTGGTTGGGTTTTTGCGGACGAAAGATATTCACATCTTGATGATTTTTTAAGTGATGAAGATAAATTCGGAAAAGAATGTATCTTTATACCGACTGGTCACAAGGGAAGAATAAATAAGGAACTTGGATACACTAAAGACCGTTTGAACAGACATCACGGTAAACCATTATTTCCTGCACAGTGGGGAATATATTGGTATAGTGGTTCAGAAGGAAAAGAACATGCTGATCGTATAAGGTCTTTAGGGATGCCTAATTTTTGGCAAGACAAGAACAAGATATACTTTCAGAGGTAAAATTAAATATATAGAATTATGAAAGTTAAAAAATTCCACTCATTTACATATGATCCGAAGGATTTGGATGAGAAGAAAAAAATGACGAAGTATTCGCCAGATTTCACGAAACTAAAGATTGAATTTGTACCAGAAATTCAAAAGGGATGGGCTGGTGATTGGGATGCGACAACCAATACCATAAAGATACACAAGGATTTAGATCCAGTTGACCAACACGGTGTTATTATACACGAATTCATTGAAATGATGGTGACGACACTGATGGGAATTCCGGGTTATCCACATCCTGAATACGACCAAGAAGTCCACGGCGAAAGAAACCAATTAGCACACGACCTCGCAAACGAAGTTGAAAGAAGAATACTTGAAATGGCCAATGTTGATTGGGATGAACACGAAAAAAGAGTTGACCAAGTACGTAATAAAAAAGCAAAGTAATGAAATGGATGCATCACATAACAGCAGAAAAATCAAAACATGGATTCTACAGAATTCCAAAAACTTGTATTAATGCAGAGTTTGGATGTTTTGAAAAAATACTTGAATATGATGATAATAAATTAGTGAAATCCGCAGTTGTCAATTGGTTTAACGACAAACATGGTAATAAAGATTTTCGTGTTGGAATGGATGGACATGACTCAATCATACTATTTTCATCTGATGATTGGAATGAAGAATATGATTACTATTTTTTTAACTTCTGTGTGATAGATGATTATCTGTTACATCACGAAAACGAAGAAGAATACAACCAAATTAAAAAAGATTACAACGACAATAAAATCGTCCTACAAAGGAAGGACAAACTGAACAAGTTACTCGGCAAAATCGAGGCAGAAAATCTAGTATAAACTCTTAAAACTTAACTACTATGATGAATTTTGTAAAAGGATTAATTGTGATAATGTATTTGATAGTCTATGGATATTCTGTTCATAAGACAACAGTTGAACCAGAAAGACCAATATGGGGATGGATTTGTGTTACAGTATTCTTAATATTGGCCATTTGGGCAATCGGCGCGTTCGCTAAGTCTCAACACAAACCACACAACGATGACAACTAATTTATAACCATTCCCACTTAAACCCTTGGGTTGTTTTTAATTCTTTATTACAACAACGATATATGGTTTTGGTATAAAAACCATTATTTTTAAGTTCTTTAGGATTAAAAACACCCAAAAATTCATTGTTAATATTATACATTTTAATATTTTTATTTTTTAGTTTGGAATTACCAACTGCCATACATTCTTTATAAGGATGTATATTATGTTTTATTTCACTATATTTGAACAACCATATAAATTTTTTGAACTTATAATACAAAGATTTATTTTGATTATTTCTACAACACTTTAATACCGCTCCACTTGGATACCCAATATTATTTATTTCATTAGATGAATTCCATTCTTTTATAAAATTTCCATCCAAATCATATTGTAAAATAGGTTTATATTTATCGATAATATTTATAGTATCTGTTGTTTTTTCATTATCATAATATTTCCAAAGATAATTATCAATTTTTCTATGACCATTACTTCCACATGCCCTATGGATGTGATTTGTTAATAAATATGGATATTCAATTGATAATTCTACCATATTTGACCATATATTCAAAATTTTTCCTTCTGTATTATATTGTACAATTTTCCTTTTCTCTCTTAACATATTGTTTCTTATTTCACTTGTGTATATAATACCAGTTGAACCTTCCCCACCATTTGTTAAATTGGATAATGGACCTGTTTTATAATCTCTTCTTCCTATGAGTTTAATGAGATACTTTTCTAATCTGAATGCAGTATATTCTGTTATATTTTCATATAATTTAATAATTATCGGTTCTTTATTATTATTTTTTATTTTATTCAAGATATTCTGTTTTAATTTATTTTGTTTATCTATAACTAATAAATGATGTTTATGTCTATTATTACGTCCTTTACCAATATAGAATGGTTCATAATCAAAAGATAATTTTCCAAAAACATAAGTACCAACTTTTAATGGATTTAGATATATGTAAATATAATAATCAAACATATTTTTATATATAAAAAATTATATTCCGTAATTTGATGGGAAAATAAATTAAAAATGTTATCTTTGTAGTAAAATTATTTACAATGGGAGGAAAGTCACTTAAAATAGCGTATACAGAAAGAAAAACAACAGAACAATTTAATATGATTGTAACTGAAATTATTCCTATTCTTAAGAAAGATTTTGTTAATGTCAGTACTGTTAAATTTTATCATACTAAAACTGATCATGGTGATATGGATATTCTTATTGGAATTGATGGCGATTTGAAATCTGTCAATATTAAAATGGTTAACTATATTAAAGAAAAATTTAATCCAATTGAAATTTATAATAATAATGAAATTATATCTTTTGATTATAATCAATTTCAAATAGATTTCATTCTCATTGATAATAAGAATTGGAAAATTTCTAATACTTGGTTTTCATATGATCCCATTGCTAACCTAATGGGAAAGACTGCACACAAGTTCGGATGTAAATACGGATTTGAAGGACTGTACTATCCATATCGTTACTTGGATGGAAGAATTTCCAAGAACATTACTTTGTCAAGGGATAACAGAGCAATCTTTGAATTCCTTGGATATGATTACGATTGGTTCCTGAAGGGATTTGAAACTATGGAAGAAATCTTTGATTTCGCTACTAGTTCAAAATATTTTGATTATACTGACTTCCTTATGGAAAATCTTAATCATGAGGACAGAAAGAGAAATATCAAGAGAGCTTCATACCAAAAGTTCCTTACTTATATGGAAGAAAAGAAACTTACCAATACATGTAAACTTGAAAGGGATGAGAACAAACGTATTCTTTATCTTAACGAGCAATTTCCAGATATTAAAATATTTGAACAGATGCACGATTTGATGGAAGATTATGAAGTAAATGAAATAATCAAGAAGAAGTTCAACGGAGATTTGGTTAAGTCCATCTATCCTGAACTTGAAGGAAAAGGATTAGGAAATATAATGAACGACTTCCAAAAGAATTTCGATGACTTCAAGACATATGCATTGAACAATTCTTCTGAAAAAATTATGAACGATTTTGAATTGTTCTATAAACAATAGTCTGACTGATAGTTAGGGGAGATAAAATCTCCCTTTCTATTTTTAATATATACTGTATTAAAAAACAACAAAAAACTAAATGATTATTAATTTTGAGGATTATTTACTCGAAGAATTATTAAATGAATCTATGGTAAACGAAAAAATAAATTTGGAAAAAATAAAAAACTTTGTCGGTAAAGTTGCCGATAAGGGAAAACTTGCACTTCATCTTATAAAGAAGTTCAATGAAACAGAAAATCTCTTAGCAAAAAAACATTTAGCTACCATTTTAGTTATATTATTTTTCAGTAATATGGCTCTTAAAAATAGTGTATGGTCAGATGTAAGTGGACATAGTGTAAACAAAGCTGCAATAGAAATAGCGAAGGAATACAATAATAAAACATTAGACATAAAAAAAATAAAGGCTATTGCTACACCGATATTAGTAAGTAAAGATACTAAATTAATCAAACCTAAAATCGAAAACCTTCCGAGTATTGACATAACAAAAGCAAAGACATCTTTATCAACAAAATTGTTTATTAAAGAACATGAAAAATTAAGATTAAAGGCGTATGATATAGGTGATGGTCACATTACCGTTGGATATGGACATGCTAAACCAGCCAAACTATCACAGTATGCAGTAGGTGATTCTATTACATTAAAAAAAGCAGAACAGTTATTTGCAATTGATATCAAATCAGCAGAAGATGGTGTTAAGAGAATGTTGAGGGACTGGGAAAAACAAAAACTCAATATAAAAGTTACCCAAAGTATGTTTGATTCTATGGTTTCAATGGCATATAATATGGGTGTAACCGGGTTTGTAAATTCAAAGTTTCTTGATGACCTTAAAAATAAGGATTATATGGCCGCAGCGGAAAAGATAAAGACCACAAGAATTACTGCAAAAGTTAAGAATAAAAAAGGAAAATGGGAAACAGTACAAATGCCAGGTCTCGTTGACCGAAGAATGACAGAATACACATTATTTGTAAAAGATATATCATAAAAAAAGGGAAATTTTCATTTCCCTTTTTTATTTTATAAACAACATGTTTTCATTATAATCCTTGTCACTTGATAAGGATCGATATTTGCCGCTGGTCGTCTATCTTCAAGATAACCTTTCATCTTATTTGCTACATGCCAAGGAATTCTGATACTTGCACCTCTATCAGAAACACCCCAACGAAATTCATCAATATGTGCAGTTTCGTGTTGTCCAGTTAAACGATTATGATTATCAGCACCATAAATCTTGATATGAGCAGTATGATTTGTTTCTAATTTTTTGATTCCTTCCAATATTGCATTATAATCTTTCCTCATTAATTCTGTTGAAAAGTTAGTATGTGCACCAGAACCATTCCAATCACCTCTAACGGGCTTTGGATCTAATGTGGCACTTACCTTGTACTTACCTGCAATCCTGTATAAGAGGTATCTTCCCATCCATAAATCGTCAGATATAGTCAGTGGGTCACCTGCACCAATTTGAAATTCCCATTGTCCTGGCATTACTTCGGCATTAATACCTTCAAACATTAAACCCATATCCAAACATACTTGCATATGTTCTTCCACTATTTCCCTACCAAATACTTCGTCTGCACCAACACCACAATAATACATTCCTTGTGGATGTGGATAACCACCTTCTGGAAATCCAAGTGGTCTATCACCTATCATAAGGGTATATTCTTGTTCGATACCAAACATAGGTTTTTGGTCTTTGTACTGTTCGTAAGTTTCTCTTAACTTGAACCTTGTATTTGTTTCGTGTGGTGTACCATCTGAATTGAAAACTTCACAAAGAACAATATATCCTAATTTTCTTTCCAAGTCCTTATATAATCTTACTGGTTTCAATACACAATCAGACTTATCACCCGTTGCTTGGTTGGTGGATGAACCATCAAATCCCCATGTTGGGATTATTTCTAAATCTTTATCAGTCAAAAATCTTGGTGTAGTACCAAAATATGCACCAATACTATCAAACCTTTTGGTGTCTGCTCTGACAACCTTTGTCTTACTTCTTAATTTTTTTGTCGGTTTTGTACCGTCAATCCATACATACTCTAATGTTACATTTGTCATTTAATTTTTATTATTTTTTTAATCTGCTATAATCGAATAATCCACAAAACACAAACTAACAAGAGCACTCCCATATCGTTTATCAATTGTTAACGATTCAGTTATTACGTTTGGTTCACCAAGGTAATATTGTGAAAATGTTCTTTCGTGTAAGTCTTTTAGTACAGTGTACAGTCTTTCTTCAAGTGATTCGGTATCAAAATAACCAGCGAGTTCTGCAACGATACCACCCACTTTTTCTTCACAAGTTTCGTCTTCGTACATCCAAGCAAAGATTACCCCTGCTGAAATATGTTCACCGTAAGTTCCATGAGCACATGCCATTATTGTACATAGTTCAGAGCCAAATGGTGGTAAATCCACTTCATCTAATGATACTTGTTTGGCTGTAGAAGGAAGTACTGATGAATAGTTCATTATATTAAATGCTGATATTCCGGCATCATGTAATGCCATATGGTAAGAACCGGGATGAATCGCGTGTTCACTACAACCTGAACCCTTTGTTACAAAGAACTGATGGGGAACTCTATTTTTGATTTTTTTCATATTATTGTATTAAAGTCTTTCTTTTTTATATCATTAAGATTTATTTTTCCACAAGGTATTTCGTCAAACACTTCGAATTTTTTATCAAATTTGAGCATTTGTATGTCTTGTACAATTCTTTTCATTGCACCAAATTTATATTTGTATTCTCCTTCCATTATAATGTCAGTTCCTTTTATTAATATACCTAAACCACGCCATTCCTTTTTACGTGTTTCATCATCTTTGTACATAGGTTTCCAATAAAAATGATTGTCTCTTGCTATTTTGACAATCTTGTATTCACGAAATTTTTCTTTCTTTTTCATAACTTGTCTTTTATTTGATTAATTTTTTCTCTTCTTAATTCTCTCACTACTTCATTCAAAAGTTCATGATCATTTTCCAACATTGATTTAAGTCTTTGTTTTTTTATTTCTGTTGTGTCTTCGGCTTTTCTATTTGGTGTCAATATAACCCTACCACTACCATCATCCCTTGCTATTAATCGTCCCATCTTCTTCTTTTTTCTTATCTATTTTGTTTTTTAATTTCTTCAACTTAATCGGTCTGACTGCGATATTCCAATCATCTTCCGTGTATTCCAACCCTTTCAAATAAAAACGAGGTGGACTTGTAGTTGTTTTATCATCAATTGGAAAAGGTATTACTGCTGGTCCAACTGTATTATGAAGTTGTCCGGATATTCGGTATTCTATTCTATCCTTGAACCTTATCTTTTCCTTCATCCCTTGGATTTCATCAAACAACCACTTGTATTTAACTTCGTCTATCATAGTTCATTATTATTATTTCTCTTGATTTCTTATCAACTTCTTTTTGACGGCTGACTTTATAATAATCATATTCTAATTCTTTCCAATTATATCCATCTTTAATTAATTTGTTCAATAACCAAGATTTTTTTCCATTATGTTCAAGTAGTCCAGATACCATAAACTGTGAACCGATTTCATCTATCTTTCTAAGATATTCAAGTAATACCATATCATCGACTGCACTGTAATATGCATTGTAACCAGCCTCACTTATTTGTTTCTTTCCTATCTTACCATCCTTATCTTCAAAGCCATACGGTGGATCGATGTAGTAAAAAGTGTTTTTCATAATAGGAACTTCATCAAAATTCATCGATATAAAATTAATTCTACCTTTTTCTGGTTTCAAATGTTCCACAAAACTCCTTACTTTTTTTTCTGTACTGTCGTTATATGTTCTTTTACCAAAAGTCTGATTGAACTTAAATTGTTGGTTAAATCTCATCATATTATTTGTACAACACAACATCAGTGCCCATAGTTTTTCAGCAGTTGGATATTCATTGAAACTTTCTCTCAATCTCCCATATCCTTCGGCATCATCTTTTTCAACAACCAATTTCTTGACATCATTAATTATTTGGTCATCAATTAGTAATCTTTCATGAATTTCTATTAATTCTCTTATTTTATCGTTTACAATAATATTTCTATAAAGTTTAATAACATTCGTATAAACCGAACCACCACCCGCAAATAAGTCAACAAAATCTTGCATACTTGTGGTATCCATATTAGGTATTATTTGGTCCAATACCTTATATTTTGAACCAGTAAAGTTGAAAGGTGTTTGTACGTACATTAATTAAAAGGTTAGTTTTTGTAAAAAGGATGTGGCAAAAGAATTCCACCAACTACCTAACAGATTACCTGTTATACCCGGAAATATAATCACAAAAAGTAATAATAAAACTATTAAAATTTTCCACCAATTTTTTTTGAGACGAATCACGAACTTAGTAAACCTTATACTGTTATCTAATTTTTTTCTTTCCTTGTCTTTATCAAACCTGATATCTTCCATTTATAACTGAATATTTTTTATCTTATTATTATATGATTATAAATCATAAATGTTTATTGTCAATTTTCATTTTGGAATAAAAATATATAAGTCTATAAATAAATAATCATATTATATTATGTTAGAAGAAAAACTAAATGATGGAAAATATAAATTATCAATAACACCCAAAGGACCCGTCAAAGAATTTATTTTTCAAGAGCATAAAGACAAGTATTTTTACGACAAAGGTAAAACGATAGGCTTTAGGAAAGATAAAAAACTGAGTAAGTTTGTTGGACTAAGGGATGGATATTCTAAGCAATTAGAATTTTCCATTGTATCTGTTATTTTAGATGGTACAGAAAAAATTCCAAAAAATAGAGTAAATTTCAATTCAGTGTCATTAGTTGATGGTACAATCGTACATAACATAAGTAATACCAAATTTTACAACGAAGTGACAGATACCAATTTCAAGAACATGGTCGAAATAAATGATCCATTTGAAAATTTGGAAATACTGTATCAAGTACACACAAAAGGAATTGAAGTTTCTAATTATTTATCCGGTAATAGATATTCAAGAGGTAATAATCAATTTGTTTTTGTTGATAATGGTAATAAAAATACCATGTTCATAATTGATAATCCTGTTGTCACGGATGCTGACGGCAACCAACATAAAATAGTTGACCATAAATTATTTTGGGATAATAATAAATTATATTACAAAAAGACATTAGGTAGGACAACAGATAAATATGTTTTTCCTCTTCTTATAGACGTTAATGTCATATTCAATGTTGATGTAGATCTATTTAGTGGTACAACAATAACACAAACTGGCGCGGTTGGTGTATTATCGTCAACAGGTAGTACATGGACAATAGCAAAGGATGGGTCGGGTATAACGTCAATAATACATGAAAGTCCAATAGGAACAGAACAAACTGCAATAGGATTACAAGGTATATCTGGTTTAACTATGGCATATATGTTAAACAGAACATATTTGAATTTCAACACAAGTATATTCTCGGGGTACACGGATATTTTATCATCAGTAAAATTAATGTTACATAGTTATATCAACAATGAAGAAGATGTAGCAATAATGCAATGTACTTCAACAGGTGATACCTTGACAATTGACAATTGGAATGATGTTGGTATATTTTATATAAGTGGTTCAACGATTATCAAAAATGATATAACAGAATTTGAACTCCCCCTTACGATTCTCAATATGGATTCTGGAACAGATTCGGGTTTAACTAGATTGGTTGTACTGTCACTACACGATTATATCGGAACTGATCCAATGATGGATATTTGGTCTTTTACTGGATTAGATTTCAATCATATAACATTAGAAGTTATTTACGAACCAATCAAGGTCTACGGACAAACGGAAATGAATGTGGTAAAGGGAGATTAT
>JFJP01039545.1_pt1 | contig 13238 bp, 6 predicted proteins | sample 431651 | NCBI WGS metagenome assembly JFJP01 (sample SAMN02602958, study PRJNA72255) | Microbial mat metagenome, whole genome shotgun sequencing project. | biome: fresh water; feature: sink hole; material: water; isolation source: purple microbial (photo- and chemosynthetic) mats found in...
ATCATGGCGCTACCTAAATCTTTCTTGGTTAATGCATTGTATTGCTCGGTATTGGCAATATCTGAATAGTATAACTGTCCGCGCATTTGCAAACCACCCAAATTATAGCGGGCATCTACACCTATCATAGCAATTTTTACTACCGACGAGTCTGCTTTGGCTAGTGCTGCGTCATTGCTTTTGTCCAATTTATCATACAGCGTACTTTGCGTATTCCCAATGTATCCTGATAAACCCAGATTTAATCCACGAATGCCATAATACTCTATTTTTCCTGTAAAATTTGGAGCACTAATATATGATTCGATTCCCTTTTGTCGTCCACTCCGGAGACCATCTTTGCCATTTAAAATGGCTTTATCAACTTTGTAACCATTAAATCCATTGACTAGATACACTTGATATTTGAGTGAGGCTGGAAAAACATTGCCACTAAAACCAACTCCTATTTCTCGCCAGGTAGTGGGTGAGATTTTATTATCTACTAATGGACGTTCAACCCCGTTGAAGGTAGTAGGTTCATGATACTCATTTATAATTCCCATTGGAATAAGCATTAACCCAGCTTTTAAGTTGATAAAATTATTTATTTTATGTTGAACAAATGCTTGCTCTACATATACTTCTGCCCCTGTATGCTCAAATTCTAATTCGGATATAAATTGAGTTTTTGAATTGAAATTGTAACCCAAAAACATGACCATACGATGCACATCAAGCGTTCCGTTATTCCTGATGGTAGAACTCAATGGCTGATTATAATGCACTTCGCCATAGCCAGCTATCATCAGTTTTCCGTTACCCGCAAGCAAATTGTCTGCTGAATTTTCATACTTATTACTGAGTGTATCCGACTGAGCAACGACATTAAAATTAAAAATTGAAAGTAAAAGAATAACTGTAAAAATTGAATGTTTCATATCTGTTTTTTTTGTTGATTTATGACTGCAAAATTACTGCTTCATTCACTCAATCACAATCACTATAATTAGGTATTTTGTACCACAATATCACTATAAACAATGATAAAACCTTTAAAAAAGCAAATTCTTTTTAATTTCATCAATTTCCACCAGCTTATTTACAATGGCATAAATGGTAAGACCAGCCGTACTGTGAATCTCAAGTTTTTTGGCAATATTTCTTCTGTGAGAAATAACTGTATGTGCCGAAAGAAATAGTTCCTGAGCTATTTCCTTGTTGGTGAGTCCATTCACTACACAAATGACACTTTCTTTTTCCCGGATACTCAAAGCATTATTTTCATCCGAAATTTCGTCCAATGAAGACTTGGTCAATTTATCGAGCTTCTCTTTCAATAACTCTACACTATCGTAAATACTTATGGTGTCCGCATATCCTTTCAGCAAACTTTCATCAATGGCCGAATACAACAGAGCCATACAATGAAGTGCTGGATTTTGGGTTTCGGTTTTCAGTTTTGCAATATCATAATGCCCCCAAAATGAAGGGTTTATGATCAGAACATCAGGTTTGTGAAGACGTAAATAGGTATTGAGCGACTCGTTAGAAACTATCTCGAAAGGCTGAATTCGGTAATCGGGAATACGCCTCAATGCCACCGTAATGCCACTCCGGATAATGACCGACGGTTCTGCAATGGCTATTTTTAGAAGTTCATTGTCCATCATTGTGCAGCATTTAATTTTCTTTCGATGGCCTCCACAGCTGGAATGAAAAAATAATCTTCCACTTTATTGTGCGAAATAATATCAATTTCGCAAGATAAAATATCGAACAAAACCTCAGTAAGTAAATGATTACTACCTTTATCTGGGTAGTACTTTATGAGTATATTTTTAAGTTCCTCTAGTTTGGAGTCAATGTCGTTGTGTCGTTCCTGAAAAATAGCAATGCTGTAATTTGGATCCAACTTACCAGCTGCCAACATTTTAGCATATTTAAATACGGTGTCATTTTCGTACTCCATGTGTTTTTGTACTTCCGATACATATTCGTCGAAAAACTTCATGAAAATGAGGCCGTAAGGCAAATTTTGCGCGGGCTGATTCACAGCTTCTAGTAATTTGTTACGCAAAGAAGGTAGTTTAAAATCTAGAAAATAGTTATGTGCATTTTTTAAATAATCTACTACGGTATCAATGGAAATATTCTCATACGAATTCTCAATTTCAAAATTCTCTTCCGACAGAAAGTTGACTACAGCCAAAAAAGTATTACAATCTATCCCATTGGTTTGGCAAACTTCGCAAACTTTTTTATCACCAAAGCCTAAGTGTAAACCAAAACGACTAATAACCAGTAAAAGGGAATGATTTTCGTTAATCAAATCACTCATTTTGTGGTTAGCTGAAAATTTATGTTGCATCGATACTGAGTTTAAATTGAGCTACTTATTTGTGAATGAAAATATATTAGACCTGTTTGAAAAATTGCATCACTATTGAAATGTTTAATTATAAACTACAATCCGATTTTTCCTTCAGCGCACAGCCTGTACAGCCACCACATTTGTCGTTTGGTTTTGGCTTTCGTGTGAAAATCTTGTACATTTTTAGAGCAACTGTTCCAAAAACAAAGATTCCAATTAATATTACTATTATTTCTTGCATAGATTCCTAGCCCAAAATATGGGCTTAATTAGTAAAAATTCGATTTGTTGTTTTTTTATGTTCCAAATTACAGTTGATTATTAAAATTATCACCCAAAAATTTGAAACACTGCAAAGGCCACCAACCAAGCCAACGCCAAACTATATCCTGCTGCAAAAAATGCCCATCCCCAACTTTTCGTTTCATTTTTTATGGCTACTATTGTGGCCAAACAGGGAAAATAAATCAGCACAAAAAGCATTAATCCTAGTGAAATAACGGGCGTAAAAGAGGGTTCACCGTTGGGTTTTATTTCAGTTTGCAAGCGTTTGGATAAAGAAGCTGGGTCACCATTTGGGTCGCCCATGTACAACACACTGAGCGTGCTCACCACAATTTCTTTGGCTGCAACTCCCGATAGTAACGCCACACTAATTTTCCAATCGAAACCAAGCGGTGCTAGTGCCGGCTGTACAAAATGTCCAATTCTACCTATGTAGGAATTCTCTTGTTGTGCCATTTGTTCGGTTTCTGTTAGTTTGCCTATATTTCCGGGGCGAGGATAATAGCCTAAAAACCAAATTACTATAGAACCAATTAAAATTACCGTTCCCATTTTTTTGATATATTGCTCCCCTTTTTCCCAAGTGTGGCTTATCATCGATTTGAGAGTTGGGAAACGATATGGTGGCAATTCCATTACAAATGGCGTTTCATCTTTGTTGAAAAGAAAACGTTTGAAAAGTCGTGCCAAAATTACCGCCAACGTGATACCGGTAGCATAAATTCCAAACAAAACCAAGCCGGCATAATTGGGAAAAAACGAACCTGCCAACAACAAATAAACTGGCAAACGAGCACTGCAAGACATGAGCGGATTAATCAAAATGGTAATCATGCGGCTGTTTTTATTCTCTATGGTTCGCGTGGCCAAAATAGCGGGCACGTTGCATCCAAAACCCATGATTAGCGGAATGAACGATTTGCCGTGCAATCCCATTTTATGCATTACTTTGTCCATGATAAAGGCTGCACGGGCCATGTAGCCAGTATCTTCCATGAGCGAAATGAAGAAATATAGTATCAAAATGTTGGGTAAAAAAACAATAACGCCACCTACACCTCCAATAATACCTTGTACCAATAAATCGCGTAATGAACCTTCGACCATGGCACCTTGCACAAAATTGCTCAACAAGCCAACACCAGCGTCAATCCAGTCCATAGGATACTTTCCGAGCGAAAATGTGGACTGAAACATAATGTAAATGAACAACATGAAAATGGGGTAACCCAAGTATTTATTTGTTACCAAAGCATCAATGCGAGAGGTGTTTTTATGCTTGTGCTTTTGTTTGCCGTCTTGCAATGTTTCTTTAAGCGCACCCGATATAAAACCATATTTGGCGTCCGTTATGGCCGATTCGGCTGTTTCTTTCAATTCTTTTTTAATGTGTAATGCCTCGGCATCACGTAATTTCTTAATTTCCGCCGCATTGGGCAGTGTGTTTATTATTGCTTCTACTTCCTTGTCGTTTTCGAGTAGTTTTATGGCCAAAAAACGAGTTGAATACAAGTCGCGCAAAGTGGAATTAAGTGCAATGGGCACTTTTAATCGCTGAATACTTTTTTCTATCTCCGAACCGTGATTGATATGGATATGTCGTACCGTTTCATGCACTTTATGCATGCCCACAAAATCGGAAGCAGTATGTTTTACACCATGCTGGTGATGTATTTGTATTTTGTGATGATAGTCATCCACCAACAAATCGTCTTTTATTGACGGAATCAAAATCCCTTCTGGACTCACAATGTCACTTCCTTCGTACAGTTTTATAATGGTTCTGAATAGCTCATCAATGCCTATTTTTCTTTTAGCAACTGTAGGTAAAAACGGAATTCCGAGCAATTTTCCCAACATTTGATAATCCAATTTATCGCCACTTTGCACAAACTCATCATACATATTCAGTGCCACAATGGTACGCACATTCATATCAATAAGTTGTGTAGTGAGGTATAAATTGCGCTCTAAATTGGTGCTATCTACCACATTTAGAATCACATCCGGCATTTTTTCAGAAATATAACCTCGTACGTATTTCTCTTCGGGCGAATAGGCCGATAGAGAATAGGTGCCTGGCAAATCGACAAGAGTAAAAGTATAACCATCAAAGTCAAAAACACCTTCTTTTGCATCCACCGTTACGCCGCTGTAATTGCCAACATGTTCATGCGCACCCGACGCAAAATTAAACAGCGTAGTTTTTCCACAATTGGGATTTCCAACTAATGCCACCGAGATGTGTTTACGTTGATTCAATGCCATTCGGCGCACCTCTTCTTCGTCAATCAAACCACTTTGATCTTCAATATTTACATTTATCAACAGGGCTTCTGCCTCACTCATTACTTCTATTAGTGCGGCTTCGCTTCTACGCAATGAAACCTCGTAGCCCATTACACGGTATTTTATAGGGTCGTTCAGAGGTGCGTTTAAAATAGACTGCACCACTTTTCCCTTCACAAAGCCCATTTCTACAATGCGTTTTCGAAAACCACCATGCCCCATCACTTTCACAATGGAAGCCTTTTCACCTGTTTTAAGTTCGGATAATTTCAACTGAATCTGTTTTTAGTATTTGTAGCACAAAGATACTTTATCTATAATGATTCTAAAGACTGAAAGTTCAAAAAAAAGAGTTTTAAGTGAGGTTTTAAGAGTTTTTTTTATCAAAATACAGGCAAAGTAAAATGATGTTTATTGATTTTTTAATTATGTAACTAATACTCCAATAAAACGAGTAAATGAAGCAGATTGAGGTAATTTTAAATTTTGGCTAGAGTAGCTTGTTTTGTACAGCTAAACTACTTTTTTTTATACACCGTTTTTTTAGTTAGATTTTTTTTTGGGGGGATATTTGTTTTATTGGATTGCTCAAAAATAAATAATAATGTTCTCAAAAATAAAGTATAGAATCGCATCCGAATTTACAAGGCTGTTGCAGATTGTAGGTGATTGAACTGATTTTAAAAAGAATAAGAAAAACTACAATTTATAATTTCGCTTTTAATTTGTACATTTGCGGTTTATTAAATCAATAAACGCATGAATTATTTTCTTGTAGCCATTCAATTTGGTGGCATTTTACTTTTTGGTTTAACAGGTAGTGTTGTTCCTTATAAAACACATCTATTAGTCCTCGAATTAAGTGCTATTGCATTAGGAATATGGGCTATATTGGTAATGAAATTGCATACATTATCTATACTTCCAACAATAAAAAAAGGCGGTCAACTCTGTACCTCAGGACCCTATCGAATTTTAAGGCATCCAATGTACACAGCTGTTTTAATGTTGCTCCTAGCTCTTTTACTTAACAGCTTTTCTATTTTTCGGTTAATCGTTTTTTTGATTGTATTAATCAATTTGATAATCAAAATGAATGTAGAGGAAAAAATGCTTGTTGCACACTATTCTGATTATAAGGAATATATGGCAAATACAAAACGAATAATACCGTTTCTATATTAAATTGACTATAAGCTTTTGTTCCCATTGAAAATGATTCAATTGATATAACTATAAATCAGATTCTATAAAGATATACTCCTTTTAAAGTCAATATAATCTAGTTCAATGGCAACCGCCTCAAATGACAAAGCCTTGGGTCGATCAAAAAGTAGAAACAGCATTTTGAAAGTGTAATATAGATTTGTTCAAGTTAGAAATTACTACGCAATTTATCAAACAATTTCCATAATTTGCAAATTTTTAAATTCAATTTCATCCAGATTACCAAAACTTAATCCTTGTAAATTACCTGAGACGTACGCTGCGCCTCTCTGTTAATGTAAATGATTAACAATTATTGATTCGATTATTTGATTCTTTTTTCGTTATTTGCATTCAAAAATCTTATCTTTGCACTTCAAAATATTAAAAACCATTTGTAAGGTTCAAAAACGTATGATTAAAATAACATTCCCCGACGGTTCGGTACGCGAATTTGCCAAAGGCATTACCGGACTTCAATTGGCTGAAAGTATCAGCTCTCGCCTAGCACAAGAAGTGCTAGCCATTAGTGTAAACGACCAAATTTGGGATCTTACACGCCCTATCGAAACAGACAGTAGTATCCGATTGCACAAATGGGACGACGAAGAAGCCAAACATGCTTTCTGGCATAGCTCTTCGCACTTGATGGCCGAAGCATTGCAGGAATTGTATCCTGGCATCAAATTCGGCATCGGGCCTGCTATCGAAAACGGTTTTTACTACGATGTGGATCCAGGCGAAGTAACGATTAAAGAAACTGATTTGCCAGTTATCGAAGCTAAAATGCAGGAATTGGTAACTCGTAAATCAGCCATTGTTCGCACCGATATTAGCAAAGAAGATGCCATGAAACGTTTTGGCGATATTGGCGAAGTGTATAAAACAGAAATGATTAACGACCTTGCGGACGGAACAATTACTCTGTATTCGCAAGGTAATTTTACCGACCTTTGTCGTGGACCACACTTGCCGACTACGGCCGACATCAAAGCGATTAAAGTACTTAGCGTGGCGGGTGCATACTGGCGCGGTGACGAAAAACGCAAACAATTAACGCGTATTTACGGCATCACTTTCCCTAAAAAGAAAATGCTGGACGAATACTTGGTTTTGTTGGAAGAAGCAAAAAAACGTGACCACCGCAAAATTGGTAAAGAGCTGGAATTATTCATGTTTTCCGAAAAAGTAGGAAAAGGACTACCCATGTGGTTGCCCCGAGGAACATCATTGCGCTTGCGTTTGGAAGATTTTTTGAAAAAAATTCAACGTCAATACGATTACGAACAAGTAATGACTCCACACATCGGTAACAAGCAATTGTACATTACCTCAGGTCATTACGCCAAATATGGCAAAGATTCATTCCAACCAATTCATACGCCCGAAGAAGGTGAAGAGTATTTGTTGAAACCGATGAATTGCCCACATCACTGCGAAATTTATAAGTTCAAACCCCGTTCGTACAAAGACCTTCCAATTCGTTTGGCCGAGTTTGGAACCGTTTATCGCTACGAGCAAAGTGGTGAATTACATGGATTAACCCGTGTGAGAAGCTTTACACAGGATGATGCGCATATTTTCTGTCGGCCCGACCAAGTGAAAGAGGAGTTTTTGAAGGTAATGGATATTATCTCTATTATTTTCAAAGCATTGGCATTTGAAAATTTTGAAGCTCAAATTTCATTGCGTGACCCAAATAACAAAGAGAAATACATTGGCTCCGATGAAAACTGGGAAAAAGCAGAGCAAGCTATTGTTGAAGTGTGTGCCGAAAAAGGGTTGAAAGCCAAAGTTGAAACTGGCGAAGCTGCATTCTACGGACCAAAACTCGACTTTATGGTGCGCGATGCCATCGGCCGCAAGTGGCAGTTAGGAACTATTCAGGTGGATTATAATTTGCCCGAACGTTTTGAGTTGGAATATACGGGCGAGGACAATCAGAAACACCGTCCTGTAATGATTCACCGTGCGCCGTTTGGTTCTATGGAGCGTTTTGTGGCAGTACTTATCGAACATACTGCCGGTAAATTTCCATTGTGGTTAACACCCGATCAAGTGGTGATTTTGCCTATCAGCGAGAAATTCAATGAATACGCTTTTCAGATTGCAAAAGACATGAATGCACAAGATATTCGTGTGCAAGTGGATGACCGCAACGAAAAAATCGGTCGAAAAATCCGTGATAACGAGTTAAAACGTATTCCTTACATGTTGGTTGTGGGTGAAAAAGAAGCCGAAAACGGTGAAGTTTCAGTACGCCGACAAGGCGAAGGTGACAAAGGCAGCATGAAAGTGGCTGACTTTGCAAAACTGATTACCGATGAGGTGAATAGTTTGGTGAATCAATATAATAGCTAGTGATGTGTTAGTTTGAAGTCCCGATTGCTATCGGAATGAAGATTTTAAAATTCTGTGCATCAATAACTTAATAAACAATCAATTCGTCATTAATTGCATAAAATTACACTAGTTGGCAGTTGATAATTTACTGTTGACAAGTTGACAATAAAAAGCGCAAATCGAGTAAATCGGTTCGCGCTTTTTTGATAACTTATTTTTCAATTTGGATTTTTTTTTGAATAATACGCTAATATCTTTCAAAATACCAGCTTTTTAATGAGCTCTCTTCCAGATAAATAGTTGGGGCGTTTTGGTTACTCAATATTGTATATAAATCTGTTTTCCTTCTTATCGTTAGTATAATTAGCCAATAAATTTCTAGCGTTTGGTTTCTAGGTATTTTTCCCAGCTTCCCAAATGTGTTATTTCTCGAGCATCTTTCAGTGCGTAAGCTTCACACAGAAAGGAAGTTACTCTTTCGCCACTCTCCAATGTTATTTTTCCAAAACAAAGCGGTTCGCCAATCTTGTTTATAAAACCACCCAATTTATCTGCTGGCACTTTCCAAATTTCCACTTCAATTTTTCCGCCATTTTCTGTGTCTTTTAGCAATCCAGGTCGGAGTGGAGTTAAATATTCCAAAGCAAAAAAATGATAATCGGCTGTGGTAAAGGTGGTTTCTTTATACACTGCATTTATATCAGTGAGCTGGAAATTTAAACTTCCACTTTGTTTGTGTGCTCCACATACTGCCAAATCAATATATTCTATGCTTTCCGACCAACTCAAAAGCTCCTTTGAAAGCATATCTTCGGCTAGTTTTAGTAAATTTATATCATTAAATGCTGGTGCAAAAACAGTAACCCCAAATGGAATATTATCTTTGGTAATGGTTACCGGAAGGGCAAGCGCCGCACAATCCAGTAAATTCATAAAGTTAGTATAGTAACCCAAATTGGAGTTAAGCAATAGTGGTTCATTGTTTACCTCCTCCACCTTGTAAATTGTTCCAACAGTGGGCATTAAGAATGCAGCAAACTTCTTGGCATATTGCTCAAATACTTTTCTGAACATTTTAAGCTTATATTCTGAATCAAAATATCCTTTGGCAGTAGCATTTTTTCCGCCCAAAATTATCTCTTTGGTGATGGGGAAAACTGCTTCTTTATTTTGTTCAATAAATTCACCAACAGCATGATACCTTTCGGCCACCCAAGGTCCATCGTATAATAATTTGGCAGCATCAAACATCGGAGAAAAATCAATTTCCTCTATGCTGTAACCATTTTTCTTCATTTTTTGTACCTGTTTTTCAAAAGCATTTTCAAACTCGGCGTTACCAAAAAACGTTAGATTTTCTTTTATCGGTATAGCTAGTTTTACTGTCTTGAAAGCTGGCAATTGATGATTTTCTCTACAGTACGCATCTTTGCTATCGTACTGACTGATAATGTTTAGCACAGCAGAAGCCTCGTTCAAGTTGGTCGCAAAAATAGAAATGCAATCCAACGATTTGCATGCGGGCACTACTCCTGAGTTCGACACAATGCCACGTGTTGGTTTTACGCCTACCAAGTTTTGAAAAGCAGCTGGCACTCTGCCCGAACCCGCAGTGTCCGTTCCCAATGAAAATGGAACGTAGCCAGCAGTGATGGCGCTTGCCGAGCCCGAACTAGAGCCGCCTGGAATATAGTCGGAATTGTAATAATTTTTGGCAACTCCATAAGGCGAACGCGTGCCTACCAACCCAGTGGCAAATTGATCCATATTTGTTTTACCAATGCATATTGCACCCGCTGCCTCCAATAATTGCACTGCGAAGGCCGAAACTTCTGGGCTGTAACTATATACTTCACATCCCGCAGTGGTGATAAAACCTTGCACATCAATGTTATCTTTTACTGCAAACGGAATTCCCAAAAGTGGGTAATCGGATTCAGAAAGTCCCTCAATGGCATTAATTTTTAATTCCAATTCATCAACCCCCAAAGCCGAAATAAATATACATTCGTCTTTGAGCTTTGATAATAGCTTTTTCTGATTGTTTAAAAGTGTGTTCTTATAAACTGTAAAATCAGATTTTAAAAGTGTTTTAATACCTTCTATTTTCATACCAAAGCCTCCTCAATTGCAAAAATCACATCGCCAGCAGTAATTTCTTTTCCATTGGCACAATGTTGTGATTTGATGATGCCATCGGTATGGCTTTCGATGGTTATTTCCATTTTCATACTTTCCAAAATGACAAGTGGTTGCCCTTTTATTACCTTATCACCTTCATTTACAAGCATTTTCCAAAGAATACCTGATATGGGTGAAATGATTGGCTCCAAGCCTTCTGCAACTTCATTGTATGGTTCAGTGGACTGGTTTAGAACATCTTGCGTAAAATTCAGTCTGCCAGTTTGTATCCAATCATTTTTTTCTGCTTCAAAAGCCAGCTTCTGACTTTGTTTGAATGTATCAATTTCAATACTATTATTTAATAGAAATTGCTTGTACTCTTTCAAACTAAATGTTGTTTCTTCGATGTTTAATGGATATTGTCCTTGCGGAAAATCTCTTCTTATTTTTAATAATTCGTCAGCCGTTACAGGAAAGAATTTTATTTGGTCGAAAAATCGTAACAAATAGGGTTTTTCTTCCGAGAAAAGTTCGCCCTTGGTGTAGGTATTCCACATTTGGAGCGTTCTTCCGCAAAGTTGGTAGCCACCAGGGCCTTCCATACCATAAACACACATGTATGCACCACCAATTCCCACAGCGTTTTCGGGTGTCCAAGTTCTAGCAGGGTTGTATTTTGTGGTTACCAATCGTTGTCTAGGGTCTAATGGAGTAGCTACCGGCGCACCCAAATATACATCTCCCAAGCCCATTACCAAGTAGTTAGCATTGTACAAAACATTTTTTACCTGATCGGTGGATTCCAATCCATTAATTCGGCGAATAAATTCGATGTTATCTGGACACCACGGCGCATCTGGTCTCACCGTAGTTTGGTATTTTTCCATGGCCAATTTTGCTTGCGGATCGTTCCAGCTCAAAGGCAGATACACAATTCTTGATGGCACCACAATGTCATCGCCGTTTTTCAGTTCGTTTAGTGTAGTTTCTACTTTGCTCAAAAGCGCTTCACGATTAATTATCAAAGGATTGAAATGAATTTGCAACGAACGTATTCCTGGTGTCAAATCAATGATTCCGTGCAAATTATCTTCATTAATTGATTCGTACAACTTATGAATAATTAATCGTAATTCAATGTCAAGTTCAAGCTTTCCAATCTCAATTAATATGTTTTCATCACCCGCTTGTCTTATCAATACTGAATGCTCTTCAAATTTATATTCAGCCAAAATGGGCGTTACTGCTGAAATATCCTGACTTCCGAAACTCGAAATTTCGCCTTTTAAAGTGCTAATAAACTGATTTTGTTCCTTTTCTTTTTCTAGGGCTTGTTCGAAAGTAACTACATTAAATCGTATTTTAGAATTCACAGAAAGTTGTCCCATTTTCCAAAGGTCGGCCTTAATGATGGTAAACGGACACACAAAACCACCCAAACTTGGCCCGTCGGGACCCAAAATAATAGGCATGTCGCCCGTAAAGTCAATAGCACCAATGGCATAAGCATTGTCGTGGATATTTGATGGATGCAAACCAGCCTCGCCGCCATCCGTGCGTGCCCATTTGGGCGAAGGACCAATAAGTCGCACTCCGGTTCGCGAAGAGTTGAAATGTACTGTCCATGTTGCTTCCAAAAATTCGGTTACACTTTCGGGCATAAAAAATTCTGGAGAGCCGTGAGGACCGTACATAACATCAATGCTAACAGCTTCTTCTAGTGGTGGATATGTAATTTGCTCCATGAAATTTTGGCCACTTGTTTCATTTAACCTTATCACATCGCCTGTTCTAAGCGTTCTGCCGCAATGCCCACCAAATGCACCGAGTGAAAAAGTAGATTTACTGCCCAAATAATCAGATTGATTGATGCCTCCGCCAAAAAGTAGGTAGCTTCTTTGACCCGCATCTTTTATTTTTCCAACGGATAATACATCTCCTTTTTGGGCTGTGTAAACAGTATAAGTTGCTAATTTATTGGCTTTTAATTCAATTTCAATTTGCGCACCGGTAATCACAAATCGAGTGTCGGTTCTAAATGTAATTTTTGGTCCAATGGCTGTAATTTCTAGTCCGGCAGCACCTTCAGTGTTTCCCAGCATTTTATTTCCAATCCTAAATGATAGGTTATCCATTGGTCCTGAAGGCGGTATGCCCACTTGCCAATAGCCTATTCTGCCTGGAAAATCCTGAATGGTGGTAAAAGTGCCTGGCGATACAATGTCAAAAGCATTGCTTGTATAGTTAAAGCCTTCAAGAAATTTGGTGGAAAGATTTCCGTCCGCAAAATTTTGGTCTTTTACAATGTTTCTGAGAAATTCTAAATTTGTTTCTACGCCTTCCAATTTTGTGGCCGATAAAACCTGCACTGCTTTATTTACACATTCGGCTCGGTTAGTAGCTGTAACCACAATTTTGGCCAGCAGTGGGTCAAAAAATGGAGAAACTTCTGCTCCTTCGCTAATCCAAGTATCGACTCTTGCCTCCGATGGGAAAATTAATTTTGTAATAATTCCTGTGGATGGCATGTAGTTTTTGTAAGGATCCTCGGCATAAAGTCTGAATTGCATCGACGCACCCTGAGAAACTGGATTTTCGGGAAATTCATAGCGTCCTTCTTGCAGCAAAATCATGGCTT
>JFJP01039546.1_pt1 | contig 13238 bp, 15 predicted proteins | sample 431651 | NCBI WGS metagenome assembly JFJP01 (sample SAMN02602958, study PRJNA72255) | Microbial mat metagenome, whole genome shotgun sequencing project. | biome: fresh water; feature: sink hole; material: water; isolation source: purple microbial (photo- and chemosynthetic) mats found in...
TGCCGCCTCATTGGCATCAAGGATGGTGCCCGTATCAGGGTCAATAATAAGTTTGATGGCTGCATGTTTATGAAAGAGGTTGCGGAACTTTGATTCACTTTTCCTTAAAGCCTCTTCGGCCTGGGCACGTTCAGTTATATTCTGGACCGTTGCAAAAAGCATGGGCTTTTTTCCAGCTCTTTGCTGGATCACACCGACGGTGCGGACAAATATGATTTGACCATCTTGTTGAATCAACCGGTACTCCTTCGGTGTAAGCTCTTCCCTGCCCGATGCCACACAATCATTGAGCCATCGGGTGATTTCCTCCAGGTCGTCCGGGTGGTGGATCATGCGATTGACCCTGGCATAATCAAAGTTCTCTGATTTTTCATACTTCAAAAGATCATAAAGTGCTTCGGACCAGGTGATTTCATCGGTTTCCAGGTCCCAGGTAAAATCACCCATTTTGGCAATCCTCTGGGCGGAAATAAGCCTCTCCTGGCTTAAAAGAAGGGCTTTTTCGACCTCCTCACGCGCCTTGATTTCCCGTTCGGCCTGAACCATTTTCTGCTCAAGCTTTCGTACCAGCCGCTCGCTGTAAAGTTTAAGGGCCTCTTCCTCCTGTATCTTGGGCAGGACAGGAGCAGTTACAGGCCCTATTACAGCGGCCATCACCTCATTTACAGCTTTCAGAAGAAATTCAGGTTCGCAGGGCTTTTGAATAAACCGGTCAGCACCTATTTTCATGGCAAAGTCAAGATCCTTGGAGCTTGTGTATGTGGCTGTGTAAATGATAAAGGGAATGGCTCGTAAAGCTTCATCGGTTTTAACTTTTCGGCACAATTGAAATCCGTCCATCACCGGCATAAAGATATCGCTGATAATAAGATCGATTCCACCCGCTTCAATCAGCTCAAACGCCTCTGCCCCATCCAGAGCTGAGAGCACTTCATACCCGCCTGCCTTGAACAGGACCTCAAACATATGGAGATTCTCTTCATGGTTATCGTCATCAACAATCAGGATCTTCATTTTTCCTCACAATCATCCCTGTGCTGGGGCAGGGATTGTACAATTTCTGCAACAAAGGTGTCCGGATTAATGGGTTTTTCAATATAACCGGTTGCACCGGCAGATAGAGTCCGTTCCCGATCGCCCACCATAGTGTAGGATGTTACCGCAATAATGGGAACATCCGCCATTTCAGGATGTTTTTTAAGTTCCTCGGCAACAGCATAACCGTTCATTTCGGGCAGCTGGATGTCAAGGAGAATGACCCTGGGCTTGCAGTGGAGAGCTTTTTCAATGCCATCCCGGCCATTTTCCGCCTCTATAATGGTAAACCCATTTTTTTCAAGTAAAAAGCGCATCAGGTAAAGGTTCTGGACATTATCTTCAATATTTTGATGATCAAGGCCCAGAATTCAGTTAACAACTACCCCGGAATTTAAATAGAATACCATGTGTTATTCTGTAGCACCCATACACTATCCTGTCTATTTTTAAAAAAAAATACTGTTTACGAATTCCGTAAATATCACAGTTTATTTTTTGTGTTCTTATTGTCAAACTGATCACCTATCTCTTATCCCCCTGATGGCAAATAGAGAACAGTTTCCGATAGGGAAAAAGGTACTTAAATTTCATATTTAAGCACAACTTAACAATTTTTCACCAACCATTCAGTGACCTTATATCGTGCAATCTATGATTAACAGGCATCTCCATTGTTTTCAGACTATGAGAGATTTTCATTCATAAAATAAACCATATTTATATAGCTATGCTCGACTTAAATTAGTAACTCTTTATCAATTCAAAAAAATATTTGTATCGAATGGTGATGCTTACCATTTCTGGTAAACACCACCATTCAGTTTTTCATTTTTCTAAAATTTCATCCAGAAATCGAGATCTTTTAAAACTCTTCCCCATATAGGTTTGTGGAAATGTCAGGTAGAGCAACTCTTTGGCTCTGGACATCCCGACAAATGCAATCCTCCTCTCCTCCTCAGAATCTCCCTGTTTGTTTGGCATAACGTCTTCAATCATTCCAATGAGAAAGATGACGCTAAATTCAAGCCCTTTGGACTTATGCACGGTCATCAAAGAGACCCCTTCTTTATTATTGCTAATCTCCTCCTTAAATGTTTCAGTGTAATTTAATAGCGCTGAAATCTCCCTGTATTTGTTTGCAACCAACTGAAGCTGATTAATGTTCTCAATTTTTGAATCATCCGGCATGGGAACATCATCATCTGATATGTACCGGTCATAGTCTAAACTTGCTCTGAGAATATGGATTGTCTCAGCAGGTTCTAATTGATTAGCATCCCGAATCAGTGGATCAATCAACTCTACAAATTCTTTTATATACTTTTTGAGATATGGGATACTTATGGGCATTGTTTTCAATCCCTGGTACAGATGAACATTGCGCTTACCTGTGTACTCTTCAAGGCCGACCATGAAAGTTTTTCCAATGTATCGGTTGGGAATGTTAATGATTTTTCTTAGAGCATCATCTCCATCATCTGAATTGGGATTATTGATAAATCTGAGATAGTCCAGAAGAATTTTTACCTCATAACGCTGATAGAAACTGGAACCATTTTCTATGTGGTATGGAATTTGGTTCTGCTTAAAGCCGTCTTCTATTGGACGACTCAAACTATTAGCGCGATATAAGATAGCAATATCTTTTAATTGGCAGGATTGGGTTTCAAGCAATCCTTTTATCTCATTAACAATTTGTATTGCCTCATCTTCTTCGTTTGTTGCTTCAATGACAGCCACCTCGGCTCCAGAAGGTTTTTGTGTTCTTAAGAGCTTGTGGATTTTTTTAATATTATGATCAATAAGCCTTTGACAGCAATTCAAGATCTCCGGTGTTGAACGATAATTCATATCCAGAATGAACTGCTGACTACTGGGAAACCCCTTATCAAAATTCAAGATATTCCCAACTGAAGCCCCTGTGAAGCTGTAAATGCTCTGACAATCATCCGCACAAACCCAGAAGGATGATTTATTGTCGTTATTTATCAGCAATTTTAAAATCTCAGCTTGAAGAGGATTTGTATCCTGATATTCATCAACCAGTATGTGATGGTAGCGATCCTGATAACTTTCTTTAATCTCCTTTTTTTCCGTTAACAGGATATAGCTCTCTAACAGTAGATCGTTGAAATCAAGTAACAGTTTTTTCTTTTTTTCATCTTCATAAGCCTGGTATACATCGCCAATCCTCAACATGGTTTCATCATTGGCATACAGGTCCTTGAATTCATCAATATTTATTATGTTATTTTTGGCAAGTCCTATTTCCCTGATAATTAAACCTGTTGGGATATTTATGATCTTTTTTTTCTTCATCACCTGTTGTATAAACTTGATCTGTTCATTGCCGTGGAGAATTTCAAAGGTTCTTCTTTCTTCACGGAGCAAGGCATTACAGAAACTATGAATAGTAGACAGGGTAACTCTTGATGACAAATCTTCCAGTATCGGGTATAATTTCTCTCGCATAGCTTGGGCTGCGTTTCGGGTAAATGTTAATCCAATGATGCTTTCCGGTGAAACCCCATGGTTCTTTACAAGGTTTCCTATTCGGTGTGTCATTGTAAGTGTCTTTCCCGATCCAGGAATGGCAATGACACAGGCAGTACCATACAGAAATTCAGCAGCCTCTTTTTGATGAGGGTTTAATCTTATCATGAATTTCCTCCTTAGATTAATTCAGGAACCAGTCATTACAGTAGGATTGATATTGACATCCCTTGCATCTCCAGGAAGTATCATTGGGTATAAAAATACCCTTTTGAATACCATCCCAGACCAGTTTTATTTTTTTTATGGCTTTAACAGAATGAATATGAGAGCGGTATGTGTAGATCTGTTCAAATCGGGGGATCTTAGTTTTAATCAGACAATCGAACTTTAAATTTACATCACGATTAGCATATCCATTTGCCTTTGCAGCAGTATAATAAACCGTGAGCTGGAAGTTAGAATCAACTTCATTGATACTCAAGGCTCTTTTTGATGTCTTATAATCTGTGATGGTTAATATTCCATTGTCATCTTCCTCAATTAGATCCATAACGCCTATTAGCGGAACATCCAACCCTTCGATATTGAACAAGAACGGTTCTTCAATGGCAAGAATTGTAGCATCGTTTTCAGGAATGCTTTTCATAAATTCGTTAAGCATCTTAACCCCTTGATCCAGCAATGTCCGGTAAGTGTTGCCATGTGAATATTGAATTTCATCATTGTCTTTTGCTGATTTTTTCCAATCCTGGCTGAACATATCTTCAAGGTCATCAGATAACAGGATGTTACCAATCATTTTCTCCTGATTAAATTCAGCAAGAATCCTGTGGACACATGATCCAAATACCAGGTTGTCAGATATAAAATCAGGTTTTAGGTTTTCAATCTTGGAAAATTTATATAGCAGCCCGCAATCAATATATGTATTGATAGAACTTACTGATAAATGTGGCAGTTTTCGTAACTCTATAATATCCATACAATTACTCTCCTTAAGTGAATATCAGGAAATGGGCGCACAAATAGTGTACACCCATATTTTTCCTGTTTCATAAATTGTTATTGATTTATGCTGCCTGTTGTAGGTCTCTTATAAAGACCGAAGCGCTTGAAGCATCCAGATATTCGAAATTAACATTAAATGTTTCAACGGACATTTTTATCAAATCCTCTTCAGATAGCCCTCTTCTTTGGGCCAGGTTAAGTATCGCTTTTTTCTGAGCGCTACTCATCTTTGGTTTGTCTGATGAGATGTCTGAATCAGAGGATTCTTTTTTAGGGTTTTCTTTTTTAGGGCTTTCTTTTTTCTTTTCTTGGGCAACTGGAGTTTTCTTTTTGTTGCCTGTTGTTTTAGTTTTTCCATCAATGTTGCCATTGTCTTGTTTATCATTTTGAACTGGCTGGGCATTCGATTGATGATTGTTTTGACTTGATTGATCGTTTTTAATTTCATCTATGTTACCTAACTCCTCTAAACAGGTTATTCCAATATTGGTCATATCCCTTAATGCTCTGGCTTTTGCTCGTGTTGCAGCCATGCGCAGTATATGCTGTCTTACCAGGGGAGCTACGTTATTGGGATTTGCATCAGCAATTTCAATAAAGCTCGCTCCATTTTTAGATTCTACATATGCTTCACATATGGCTTCAAAACCATTATCCTTAGTGGGAAACTGTACGGCTTTCACCTTGATTGATTGGATTCCAATCTGATGGGCCAAGTCGAGCAAACCCGCATACAAAACGAAATCTTTCCCTTTAATATTTTTGAGAAATCTTTCATCAAATACAGGCTTATCGTTGTTTTGATCTTTTGACATATTCCACCTCTTTTAGAATGGATATCATCCTAACCCTCATTCTCCTCAAAACCTCTTCCATCGGTCTTGATAAATTCAATGGAATTAGCGATGAGTTTTAAAGTAGATCTTGTTTCCCCTTGATCTGTCTCCCACTTTTCCTGATCCAGAAGACCTGTGACACCAATACGGGCACCTTTATGCAGATGCTTTTCAGCTAATTCCGCTGTCTTATTGAAGCAGGTAACTTTAATCCAATTGTCTGTTTTGTCTTTAGTGGATCTGAATGCCATGGAAAATGACACAATTTGAACTCCTACTGTGGTGAAAAATGATTCCGGATCAGCCCCTAAATTACCGGTTAAAATGATTGTATTCATGTAAGTCTCCTTTTTTTATTATAATGGGAGTACACCTTTCACCACCTGGCGCACTATATTCTTCCTGACGACTCTACAGGATGCGTATCCATAAAAGCGGACGGATGGTCCCATTAAATTGATTGTTAAATTTTAAATTTCAGGCAGGGTAAATACAGGCAGGGTTATATTTATTCATTCACAGCAATGCGGATCTTTCTTCGGGGCATATCTTGAATGGCTTCTGAAATTGATTCGGTAAGCTTGGACATTCCATTGGCTATTTTTTTCCGCAGGACATCGTTATATTTAAGTCCATAGGGAGATGCACCGTTGACAATATTTTTTGCTTCTTCAGTCAGTTCAATCAATTTTTCATCCATAAATATGTTTCGGGTTGAAAATTCATCCAAGAATTCATTAAGTTTATTAAACATGCTATTGCTGATTACCTTGGGTGTACCTTCATTGCTATTCAAACGGTCAACAAGGTTCGATACAACGCCTGAAAATTCTTCCCGTAAGGCAACCATAGCCAGTTCTCTTGTTTCATCCATGAGATTGATAAATTTTTCTTTTTCACGCTTATATATCTCCGGTGACAGTATCTTGGATTTGCCCGGTATGGACAGTTCAAAATATCGCCATTCAAAGTTAAATTTTGCCATGATATCAGTTGGATAATCTGATTCACTAAACAGGTCGCCTAACACGGATCTTGCTTCTTCTCTGCCAGTTTCATACATGGCTTCAAAGGCATCGACATTATCCCAGAATCTATTTTTAAAATATTGCATTTTTTCATCTATTTCTGATAATGATTCTTTAGGAACAAGGAAGATACTGCTAATCGGAAAGGGAAGGGAATGCTTCTGTATCGTTTTTCTTGCCTGCTGTATTGCGGTCTTTATAGGTCCAAGAAGCTCAGGATTGATAAGGAACTTGCGTCCTCTCAACCATTCATTCTCATGACCAATTTTCTCGGCCAATACTTTATGATTCAGTACACGACTGCTTTGCCAAACACTACTTGAAAATTGAATCAGGCAAGCCCTTTCAAAAATGTCTCTGTGACTCTCCATTAGTTTTCTCCTTTAAATTATCCGCACAAAGGCAGATATTTTTTAATCACGGTTTTTGTTTTGGTGTAATACGCTGGAACCAATTGTTTTGATTGTTCTTCACCCAGCAGATCTTTTAAGAACTGAGATTCTGCAAGACATGATTTACCCTGAAAACCTTTGGTTTCTATTTTGATCTCACCATCGTCCATGACGTCAACTATGATTTGCTTCAATAGGAACACTCCTTTTTGTATATTTGGTTGATTCTGGAGGGGGGCGGGGTTAAAGTGTGAGAGACAGGCGAACGCCTTGTTTCATTCTCTTTTCTGTAATTCGATATCCTTTTCGTATGGATTCTCTTTTTACGGATTCAATGGCATATGCTTGTTTTAAAATACCTGCATCTTTGCCAATATATTTTTGAAGACCACCTCCTATCCAGCTGTCCCATAACAGTACGTATCCATTCCCTCTTCGAACGACACCGATTTCAAATGCTGCTGCTGGAACATGGATAGCATCATCACATTTACCAAGATTCTCTTCAGACATACCGTCCGGTAAAGGTTGGTTTCCAATCCATTTACCATACCAGATATATTGTTTCTGGTTCTCCATGAAGTAAAACCCAAGTCTTTTACAAGCATCCTTGAGAGACTGTAAATCTCTTATTTCCAGTTCAATTTTTGAAATATGGCTCACTTTGAACCTCCTTTGGTATTTGTCTGATTTTTCTTTGATCTTTGGGCTCATCTTCAAGGGTATTTGCAGGACGAGCCCGGTTCTTTGCCCAGTCTCTGAGAGCATTAATTTCATCTCGCATTACCCTCGATAGAGGAACTAAAGCAGCTAATGCTTCGTCCAATCCATCATAAAGAGAATCTTTTGCAAGTTGTTCAATCTCTGCACCAGTATACCCGGCAAGTTTCTGAGCATAGGTCGTCGGGATATCAGATCCATATTTACGGTTCATGATCTTAATGATATCGATGCGCTCCTGTGTCGTTGGTAGATCCACAAAGAATGTCGCGTCAAACCTTCCAGCTCTGATAAACTCAGGTGGCAGCTTTGAAATATCATTTGCAGTTGCCATAATGATTGCTGAGGTCTTACTTTCTTGGACCCAGGTTAAAAAATGGCTGAACATGTTTGCTGTTGTTCCTGCATCCAGTTCACCACTACTTTTAGATCCGGCAAAAGCCTTTTCGACCTCATCAATCCAGACAACTACTTCGCCAAATGCATCAATGACAGCAGTTGCTTCTCTGATACGTCTTTCTGAATCTCCAACCAGTGAAGATTTTAATGAACCAACATCCAGTCTTATTAAGGGCCAGCCCAGAATGGATGCCGCAGCTTTGCATGATAATGATTTGCCAGTTCCGGGAATACCGCAAAGGATGATTCCTCTGAGGCGTGGCAGAAGTTCGTTACCAGATTCATAAGACCTGGAACGATTGCTAATAAATGCCTTCAGGTTATCTAAACCTCCGACATCTTTAATATCAGCTGGTTCCCAAAACTCCATTAATCCAGATTTACGAATCATTTGAGATTTCGCTTCTGAAATTATTCTTGTTGAACAATAGCCTTTTTTAATCAGTGAGAGCGCAAATGCGGTCTCTGCTTCAAACTCTGTAAGGCCTTTTGCGGCTCTTGCAGCTTTTTTATTGATGTTGACATTAACACTGGCACAAATTTCTTTTTGCAAATCGATCAATGCATTATCATCGGGCAACGGTAGATCAATAATGGTAAAGTATTTTTCGATTTCTGGTGATATTTGAATTATTGGGCTTATCATTATCAATGCACAGCCAGTGCCCTTCCAACGAATTATTCCGTTCTGAATAGCCTGAATAACTTCAGGAATATCCAGGAACAGATGTAGGTTATTAGCAATTAAGACAGTATCACTGTACATATTCAACCAATTTATAGCTTCAACAGGGTCTTTAATTTCATCAACAACTTGAGTTGTACCAGCCGATCTGATTCCTTGGATGCAATCCCATACAAAGAATTGCCATTCCTGACAGACCAACACTTGTTCTGCTCGATAGAATTCTTGGGTTAATACACAAAGAGCTGGATAACCAGCTTTCAAATAGTTCTTAACATCATCTTTAATCATGAAATAACCTCCCAGTTCTTTATAATTTGTTTGCTTTTAGTGCAGTGGCCGCAAAGCCAGACAGATTTTTTTTCACCTTTAATGGTGGCTTCTCTTTCAAGTTCTGCTGGCCTCTGGCAGAAATAACAGACTAACATAGGTTCACTCCATGGTTCTGAACGTGCTGTTGCAGTTAAGTTTAATCTCATACAGACCTCCTTTGTTGTGATAAACGAATAAAACTAAAATCGAGCAGAACTATATAAATGCTATAGTTTTGCTCGATTTTTAGTTTCGGGGGAGAATTTACAACTTTATACTTTGTTGTAGATTATGTATTTATATCTCTATGAAAAAGGGTAAAAGAACTGGATCTTGGTACAGAGATTTTTTGAAGATTTATAAGGTTTTAAACCAGTTCGGTTTTGCGGGAAATGAAGTTTCGGCATACGGACGGCGCAAAATCATTGCCTTGAAAAAGTTCCAGCAATCAGCTACAGGATACTTTTTAGGATATAAAAAAATAATTGCGCAAGGAGACCACTACACCATTGAACAAGTTAGAAATTATACAGGCTCTCAAAGAGAGAGCGGACCTGACCAGACAAGAATCTGCTGATTTTGTAGAGATTTTCTTTGAGTCCCTTACTGAAACCCTTGTAAATGGTGATAGAGTTGAAATTAGGGGGCTGTGTTCATTCTATGTCAAGGAATACGAATCGTATACCGGCAGGAACCCTAAAACTGGGGAACAGGCCCTGATACCCAGTAAGAAACTACCCTTCTTCAAGTGTGGTAAAGAGTTGAGAAAGCGTGTTGACGTCTAAGGAGGTATACTATTGGATGCATTAAAACAAACAGTCGGGGTTGTGATTCTGGTCTTATTATTTTGTTTGTCTCCTGGCTATGCAGCAGACAAATTAGATGGAACTTATTGTCATGATAAAAAGTCCTGGGCAGAGTGGGACGAGCTAATTCGAAAATATTCAGAAGATACAAGTCTACAGATGCTCCATGCCCTTCGTATTGGTTTTTGCAAAAAGATTGAAGATGGGACTATTTCATTTGAGGAGGCCAGCATGATTTTCAATAAACTTCATGACCAGGTCATAGAGGATACCCACAGGGAAAACGAACTTCGTAAAGAGAATAAATCATTATAGTAATTTTCTGATTGTAACGGATTTGGGGGAGGCTATAGTCGCAATATGATGAAAGCCCTTGATTTCAATTAGTTAAATAGTGACCCCCTAATCCGTTATAAGCAGCTTTTTTTAATCGCCATTATTGACAGGATCTGTAGTCTTGGTAGCCAAAACTTTATCGATATTTGATACCAACTTATCGAAATTAGAAAGATAAAGAGTATGTTTCTTTATTTTTTCTTTATGTTTTTCTTTTGTTTCTTGACGCCTTTTTATCGCCTCATTTTTTAATCTATTAAGATTTTCCAGAGATTCTTTTTCAAGCGATTCAATATCAATTTTTTTAATATTTTTTTCCGAACTCAACTTTGCAGGATTATTTAAAATTGTAAGAAGGTTATCCTCTTCATCATTTAACTTCAATTTTTTCATAGCCTTATTAAGTTCCCGAACTGACAATTTTTCATTAAAAGCTTTATTGATTAAATCCTTTTTTTCTTTATCAGCTATCGGCAATAAGAGGATCTTATGACTGATAGAAAGCTTTCCATACGTCTGGAAACAATCATGCCCCATTTTTTTTACATCAAATTCCTGCACGACTAAACCAATTGAATTATAGATCCAAGATTTAGATGGGCTATCGGGGGAAGTATTACGAAGTTTCTGAATTAATCGATTTAAAGAACCTGACTTGGAAGGGTTCCCCGCACGGGCAAGTTCTATTTTGTTATCATAAAACTCTTTCAACAAATATCTACCGCTTTCCATTATCGCATGTTCAAATTTTTTATAAAAAATATTAGATATTTCGGTGTAGGCTTTTTCAACCAGGTCATTATCAACCAGGTCATTATCAACCAAGCCATCATCAACCAGGTCATTATCAACCAAGCCATCATCAACGGTTTCTTGCTCATCCTTTTTTTGTTCAACAAGCGCTTTTGTATCCCCAGTCATCCGCTTACCTCCCACTCAGTTTGCGATTAAAATCGTTAATGTATTTATATGAAACTCCCATCAAGGCATTGCAATCAGAGGAGTTTCTATATTCGTTGTGGCCAGAAGCCATACCTGCTCCGGCCATGCCGGTTATATCCATATGCCTTCAGTAAAAAAAAAGCAATTAAAGTTATGAGCTTTTTTTCAGCTTTTAAGCATCAGCAACAAACGAATGATATAACCCAATCCAAGGAGGAATTTTATGTGTGAAAATAGAGAGTTCTGGGAAGATTTAAAATCTGGAAAATTTGCATCCATGGTTAAGGAATCATCAAAAGGACGAGAATTAACCAACCCAGAGGAAGTTTACAACACTCTGAAGCCACTGTTTTCAGATCAGGACGATGTGGAATCCTTTTACTGCATATTTCTTAATGCAAAAAACAAGGTACTGAGCATTTAAAAATTATTTTTCAGGCAGTATCGGCAGCGCCAACATTTATCCCAGAGAGATCATTAAAAGGGTGCTGGAGCTAAAGTCCACCTGCATCGTGATAGCCCACAATCACCCCTCTGGAGACACTATTCCTTCCCCCGAGGACTGTATAACATCACAACCAAGATTGCCATTGCATTAGATAGCATTGGGGTCACCATACATGATCGCCTTATTATAGGTGAAGGCTATCATAGCATGATGGAGTCAGGCGGGCTGGATATCATCCGAAACAAAATTACAGAATTGACAACATTTAAAACGGATTTTAATGGGGTTTGTATATGGTGTTAAAAGTTTCCTGATTTTAATCGTCCACAATGCTCTTCAAATTGACAAATCGATCCTTCCTATTACGCCAATGTCGTTTGCTCTTTTGATCCGGGAATAGGCCTCCTTTTTCAATTCAGCGGCTAAGGTAGTTCTCTCACAATAAAAAATTTCATTAGTCAATACAGCCAAATATGATAAATAATTTCAATAAAGATATTAAGAACCTTATTGGATCGCGTATTAAGTTTCTTGTTTAGCATCTGTATCCGCAGGTTGCGGTTCATAGGGAATATCCCTGTTGCCAACAGGAAGCTGACCAGTGTCGGATAAGGGCAACTGATCAACCTTATCTCATATTCACTACAGTAAAAAAAATAGGGAAGGGTCTTCCCAGTAGGGTGTGGACATTCATACCTTTGTCGTTCATCAACACCAAATACCAGCCCAAATCATTTGAACGATTGGGTATACACCAGGGATCTCACAAGAAAAGCTCCAGAGAACCATTATTTAGAGCCCAAAATTTTTAATTCGGTACTCAACTGAACTATCCTGCCTGACAAATAGAATGAGAAACAACCTTATTTTGACCTATCAGACAATCCTCTCTGATAAATTACAGGGCTATAGAGTCCTTCCCTTCTATCTCCAAATCCTGACAGTCTATTCCCCTTCATAGCAGCCGTCCTACCTCAAGAAATATTTCTAAATAGATATAACTAAAATTGGAGCGACAACAAATATTAACAAGGGAGATGAATATGAATATCTCAAGGTATAACCTTAAAAGATTCAACAAAATACCCATTATTTTACCCTCTGGTAATTATACTGCTGTTTTGGAGACGATCCGAAACACAGTGGTAAGAGACAATCAAGATATACTGCAACTTATTTGGACCATTACAAGTGGTAAACACTCTGATGAGTTTTTTCATTCATATTTCAACATGAGCAACCACGACTCACTGATTGTCTTCTATAAGATGCTTGAGAATATGGGACTTACACCAGAAAAGATAAAAAATACAAGTGAGATTTACGGTAATGAATGTCATTTGATTATAGAGCGTTTTAACCATAAAATTTATGGACCATCAAATAGGGTGGAAAAATACCTTCCTGTTTTGAACAAAATAAAAGATGAAATGATGGCTTATGCCTGATCTGTTTCCTTTAAAAAACCAACTGAAATTCATATTCCATTAAAACAATAAACAAAAGCAGTAATGCTGTTATGCATTACTGCTTCAAAAAAACAATAAGGATAAACAAAATGAACAATTTTGAACAAAACATAGATAACTATACGCTATTATGTGAACCTGAAAACAGAGACCTATATAATCTGGCTGAAAGTCTCTATGATCTTGATTGTCATATTACAATTCTCCAGAACCACGAGAAAGCTCCCAAATATAACGATTGGCAAAAAAAGAGCCAGCCACCTGTACCAACAATGACAGGACTCGGCATTGTCACAGGAACACTCTTGAACGATAAATACATT
>JFJP01000059.1_pt1 | contig 13237 bp, 8 predicted proteins | sample 431651 | NCBI WGS metagenome assembly JFJP01 (sample SAMN02602958, study PRJNA72255) | Microbial mat metagenome, whole genome shotgun sequencing project. | biome: fresh water; feature: sink hole; material: water; isolation source: purple microbial (photo- and chemosynthetic) mats found in...
GGATCGCGAGAGGGTACTGATTCAAATGAAGTAGCACCGGCCCCGTTCAGTGACAGTTATCGCAACTTTCTGGGCAACCCTTCTTGCCGGAGTCCAGATTGGCAAGGGTGGTTCTTGGATCAAAACAGCCCAAATCGGCGAGTGTTATCGAGGCCATCTTGGTTTTGAAGCGTCCGATTTCTTCCACCCAAAATTCATGGATGGGGCAGTGCTCTTCGGGTTCAGGGATCGCACAGCTGCGCAATCCCAGGAAGCAGGCCTTATCCCAACCCTCGCCTTCGACGGCAAAGACGATTTGCTCCAGGGTGATTTCTTCGGGAAGCCGAGTCAGCACAACGCCACCCTTTCGCCCCCGCCGAGTTCGGACCAAGCCCTGGGTGCCCAAACGATTCACAATCTTGGAGAGAAAGGGGCCTGGAAGCCCCATGGAAGCGGCAATGGAGGCCACTTGGGAAGGTTCCTCCTCGGGGCCATTCATGCAATTAAGTGCCAGAACTGCGTAGCCAGTGGTGAGCGACAGGGGAAACATGGATTACCTCGGATTGGCGATATATAGGTCCGCTAATCTTAACCGGAACGGCTGTTTTTCTTGGTTTTTATATGAATTTGCAATCCAATATTTCGCCAGAAAGGTCCTTGGGCCATGCATATTCTCGCCATTTCGCCCGGTGAAGGTTTCGATGAAACCCGCTGGCGCAGGATCCTTACTTCCGGTGTCGATGCCTTAATGGTTCGGGAGAAACAATTGGAAGCGGACCACTTACTGACGCTTACTCGGTGGGTTCGGGAATACGCTCCCGGGCTTTCGGTTTGGGTGAACGGGCGGTTGGATGTGGCGTTGGCGGCGGGGTGCGGTCTGCATGCACCCGAGGCCTATCCCGAAGTGCCCAAAGGGTTGGTTTCCATTTCCCGACCACTCCACGATCCAGCCGATTTTTCGGACCGGGCCGAGGCTCAGCAGTTATTGCTATCTCCAGTTTTTTCAACCCCGGGGAAAGGGGCATGCCTGGGCATTGAAGGTCTTCATGGGTGGCTGGCTTCGTTGCCGCAGTTCGACGGACGGCTCCTGGCATTAGGAGGCATAACCCCTGAAAACGCAAAGGGGTTGCAGCATTCACGGCTTGCAGGGGTGGCTCTGGTGCGGTCCCTTTGGCACTCGCCCGATCCCTGCGCTACGGTGCATAAGCTGCGGGAAGCCTGGTCGGACTGAGAGGGTTGGTAGCAAAGTTTCCGCGCGAATCGCGATCGGGAAACGGTTCATGGCCTCGAAAACCGAACCTCGTTTTTTTCACAGGCGAGGTGGTGATTCGTCAAAAGTAAATATTTGTACTCAAATAAATAGAGCAATGGTCTGAGAGGTATCATCTCCAGGTTGTTGAAGTCTGTTTACTTTGAGTGATACCTGCACATGACCGACCCCGCTAATTCCCAACCTGAACCAACTGCCCCTGGGCAGTCGGACCGTTCTCTGGCATTGGCCAGGGCGCTTGGGGCCGCCTTGGCCGATGCGGACACCGCGGCCACGTTCGTTGATCACAGCGGCCATGTTGCTGAAGCCATGGTGCTGCTCCAAGGTTTTCTTGATATCCAAGGGGAAGTCGCCTTGGAGGCTGAAACCTCGGCAGCGGAGCCGACTTCAGAACCGAAATCGCTCGAGGCGCTTTCATTTCAAAAGAGCCTGAGCACTCATTCCGTTGGCACGGTGGTCTTTCTCAGGGGAGTGGTTGCCCCTCACCTGGAGGTTCTTCTGGAGGGGTTGGCGCATTCGCCAGCTTCTCTGGAGCACCAAGGTGGATTGAGGGGTTATCTTGAGCGGCGGTACATCCAGACGATTCAATTGCGGGCTCCGGGCCTTCGTACGGGGCGTATGCCGGAGCACCTCCTCCAGAACTCCCGTGCCGCCATTCTGAAGGCTTTGGCCCCGCCCGATGCGCACTCTTGGGGAGCGGCAGGCTGGTTGCACTATGTGGCGGATTTGCGAGATCTCGGCCCCATGGCCTTTCAGCTTGGCTTTGGTTCGGCGTCGCCCGAGGAAGCGCCCCTAGACCTGCTCCGGCATATTCTTGAAGAGCTCAGTCCAGACCAATTCATCAGTGTGGCGCGAGGCTTAGCGGGCCTTCCCCGAAGTCCCTTGGGCCTCACCCTGGCCTTTCAACAACTCATCCCAGAGCTGCTTCCTGCGGCCATCGATCGCTTGCTGCAGCGGGATTTGCGCTGGTTGATGCTGCATCATCCCGTGGAGGATTTAACGGCGGCCTATACAGGGCCCCTTTCGGCGCTGGTGGAGCCTTTGCGTCAAGGCTTAGCGCGGGCCCAGGGCGAACCTCTGGTAAAGAGGTTCCTCGATGACATTGCCTGGCAGGCACAGACCCTTAACCAGCAGTTGAGCAATACGCAGACGGCCGCTGAATTTTTAGACCTGCCGGTCGAGGCGCGGGTGCAATTGCTAGAGCGGGCCCTCAAGGCGCATCGCATGGATGCCTTGACGGAACTCCTCGGCTTCATGGGTGAGAATGCCACGGGGAATTCTTCGGCCACCAATTTGGCCAATTTGCAGACCATGCAAGCCTTTCTGCCGCTGGCATCGCAGCGAACCGTGCCGGATTATGTGGTGGACTGCCTCGAAGGAATTGTGATTTCCGCGTTCGGGGCCGACCCGGAAGGCAACTCTTCTGCTTTGGTTCGCGCCGCCATTCTGCAAACGATCCGAGTGCGCCTCCTCCGTTATCAGCCCGAGCGCCTGGAGCACCTTCTCCGAGTTCTGGAATCCGCCGAGGAGGCGAAACAAAAGGTCTACCAATTGAGCGTGCCGCTGAGCTGGGCGCGCTCCGTACTCGAATCGGAAGAACTTTTGGACATGGCCTTGGAATGCCTCTTTCAAGGTGAACGTTCGGAATCATTCAACGCCTGCGCCGCCTACTTCGACTACCTGGGAGAGGCGCTCCTGCATCGAATCGTTTGGAGACTTGGGCGCGAAGGCGATCGGAACCATCGCGATCGCATGATGCGGGTGCTCCTTGCGGGGGGTGAAAAAGTAGAGGGCGTGATTCATTGCATGCTGCGACCAGCGATGCCGTGGTATCACGCTCGTAATCTACTGATGGTGCTCGCCACGACAGGGACGGCGCGTTCACTTCCTCGCCTCCCATCCTTTCTGGATCACGAGGATGGTCGCGTTCGTGTCGTAGCCTTGCGCGCCCTGCGGCAATGCAGCAAAGGGAAGGTTCCCCTGGCGCACTTGGTGGCTCGCCTGGAGGACCCGGAAGAGGGCATTCGCCAGGAGGCCATTCAGATTTTAGGGACGCTTCGAACCTCGGAGGCGATTCGCGCTCTCACTTCGTTGGCCATGGATCGCCAGGTTCCCCCGGCCACCCGCCAGGCGGCCATCGAGGCTCTTGGTGCTACGCTCCTGGGAGAAGCCGCAACTCCCTTGGCGAGCCTAGCTGGAAGCAGTGGGAGTTTCCTGAAGCGGGGTGAGCTCGATGGTATTCGAGTGGCCGCAGCCCGAGCCCTGGTCCGCTTGCCGGGCGGGAAGATGGCTCTCAGCAAAATCATCCAAGGTGAGGGTCGCAGTGCCATGGCTCAATCCTTTAGCCAGATTCTCAAAGGTTGATTAGGACCTGCGCCTGGCCGCACCCGCGAATTGACTTCGGGAGAGTATCCTTGCGGACATGTTCCGCGATCTCCGTACCCGAGTCACCCCTAGTCGTCGCGCTCTAGCGTGGGTGTTGTTCGCCCTGCTGTTGGCAATGGCTGGCTACTTCCTTTCCAAACAAACCGACTACCCCAACCTGCATCGGGCCAGCTATGTGGTGTTGTATGTCGCAGGTGCCATCGTAGGGATCAAGTTTTTGGCCTTTTTCGTATTCGATCCGCTACTGCGCGAACACAAAACCGCAACGCCGGGTTTTGCCCGGGATCTAATCGTAGTGTTGCTCTACTCGGTGGCAGGTTGGTTCATCCTCAAGAATGTTTTGGGCGTGAGTGTTGGGCAGTTGCTCGGCACAGGTGCCATCGCCGCGGCTGTCATCGGTCTTTCCTTGCAAGAGACTCTGGGGAATCTCTTTGCAGGCATTTCCATGCGTCTCGATCCGGCCTTCGAAGTGGGGGATTGGGTGGAAGTTTCAGGTAATCTGCGCGGTGGCAATGGCCGCGAAACCTTTATCGGCGAAGTGACTGGCATGACGTGGCGCACGGTTCAGCTCCGCACGGAAAACGGAGATACGGATATCTTTCCCAATCGTGCCATCGCCCAAGCGGTGGTTACCAACCTCTATGTGCCTTCTGGGCTGCACCGCCGCACGGCACGGGTCACGGTGGAACCCAATGCGGAACTTCATATCGCCTTAGACAAGCTAGCCATTGCCCTGGCCGGCATTCCTCACTACGCGCACCATCGGCCCGAGGTAGTCGTTTGGGGCTTCGATTTGGGTGGCGCCGTGTTGGAAATGCGCTGGTGGGCTTTGGGTTTTCGTCATGGTCGTGCCGGGAATTTTTTGGCGCTGCGCTTGGCAAACACCGTGCTTCCACGAGAGGGCTTTCCGCTCCTGGGGCCCCACGGTGCGACCACGCTGCATCCGCGCAATCGTGAATTAAATGAAGGTGCCCTTCGGCAGTTGCTCGGCAAGCTCGAACTTCCCGCAGGATGGGCTCAAGAACTCCGGGGGCTCATCCATATTCGCCACGTGGCTCCCGACGAAGGTTTGATTCGCGAGGGTGATCCTGGGCAGAGTCTTTTCTCGGTGTTGAGCGGCAGCCTTCGAGTGGTAAAACCGGTGGAGCGAACGGAACCCCACACGGGGCTATATTGGGAAACCCTTGCTGAACTTGGCCCCGACGATTGGTTTGGCGAGGCATCCCTGCTCACGGGTGCGCCTCGCAACGCGACAGTCGTCGCCACAACCGCCTGCGAACTGGTGGAGGTGCCCAAGAGCGCCTTCGAGAGCTGCCTTCGGCGGGAACCCCAAATTCTGGAGCGTCTCGTGGATCTCATGGAGACAAGGGCCCGCGCCATGGAAGAACCAGGGGCTGAAGCTCAAGTGGGGCGCCGGGAGCAATGGCTTTCCCAGATCCGGGGCTGGTTCGGGGTGTAGGCTCTACAATGGTTTTTGGAGACTGTCATGGAGATCCCCGAACACCTGCATGAACTCGTGGACCAGCTGGGCAAAGCATTAGTGCAAGCGTTGGCGAGTGATGACATCAGCCGCAGTCTTGCCAAGAAAATTCAGAACGAAGGTTTCGAAGTGGCACTCATGATCGAAGCAACCGTGGCGCTGCATAAGCGGGATGAGGCAGAACTTCCAATCCCTGATTCGGCCCTGCCTCCGCTGGAGCCAGAAATCACTGCAGTTCCCTGGTCGGATGAGGACCGTGCCTTTCTGCGTACCTTTAAAATTTCGCTCGATTGAGGGATGTTCAAGCCATAGCCAGGAGGCATGCGTTGAATCCAGAAAGCCAACCGGCTTCCGCTTGGGACAATCCCGCACCGGAAGCGCCCGCGCGCCCGCGCGTCAATGTTGCTGGCCTTTCCAAGACCCAGCTGGTTGAACTCTTGCCGGGTGTGCCCGCCTATCGCGCCGCACAGATTTTCGAAGGACTCTACAAGCACCGCTGGACCACATGGGATTCCTTTACGAGTCTTTCCAAAGCCCTCCGGGAACGCCTTCAGGTTGAAGTTGAACTGGCGTGGCCCGAAATCGTGGAATCCGTAAGCAGTGAGGACGGGAGTACCAAACATGCTTTCCGGCTGGCGGACGGCAAGCTCGTCGAGGGCGTTCACATGCCCTATGCTGGCCGCACCACGCTGTGCCTTTCGAGCCAAGTGGGATGCGCCATGGGCTGCACCTTTTGCGCAACGGGGCAGATGGGCATCGTGAGAAACCTCACCGCGGGAGAAATCGTGGGTCAGGTCGTGGCCATGCTCAACAAGCACGACCACGCCGAAGGCCTGCCCGTGAACCTTGTGTTCATGGGCATGGGTGAGCCCATGCACAACCTGGATCACGTTATGGCAGCCTGCGCATTGCTCACTGACCCTGCCGGCCAAGCCATACCGCCGCGCAGGATCACGATGAGTACCTGCGGGTTGGTGACGGGCATCGAAAAATTGGCCCGGTTTCGCAAACGTCCGCGCTTGGCCATAAGCCTGAACGGCACCACCGATCGGTATCGTTCGCAGATCATGCCCGTGAATCGTGTCTGGAATCTGCTGGCGTTAAGCAACGCGCTTCGTGCCTTTCCGGTGGAAAAGGGCGAACACATCACCCTTGAATATGTCCTGCTGAAAGGAATCACGGACAGCATGGACGATGCACGGCGCCTAGTCGCCTTTGCCCGTCAATTCCCAAGCAAGATCAATCTGATTCCGTTCAATGCGCACGAGGGGAGTGGGTTTCACGAACCCGCCGAAGATCGCATCGAGGAATTCTGCAAATTCATAACAGGCAAAGGTCTCACAGTGAGCGTTCGCCGGAGCCGGGGCCAAGATGTGGCGGGTGCTTGCGGGCAGTTGGTGCGAGAAGGACGAAAGAAAACCTAGGTTTCCTGATTCCGCCACCAACAGGGAAGGAATCAGGGGAGGAAAACGACCACAGAGATGCGGAAAGCTCTGGGGATAGGACGTTGAGCCTGTCCGAATCCAGCTTGCTTTTCTTTGCGCCCTTCGCGTGAGAAAAAGTCTCTCGCGAAGGGCGAGGTGCGCGAAGAAAGGATCAGAAGAGTTGAGGATGCGGTCAATCTTTTGGATGTGGGTAAACCAGGACGCTCCTGATTGAATCGAGTGTGAATTGTTCGCCAACGCACCAAATGACAACCCTCTTGGCGTTCGCCCCTCAGGGATGGCAGGATGACAAAGGCTGACATACAGCCGTTTCACCGGAGATTGCGACTATGACCCACCCCACGGAAGAAAAGCTGAGTTTCAAAAGCGAATTGAAACAGGTTCTGCACCTGATCACCCATTCGCTGTATTCGCACAAAGAGATTTTTTTGCGCGAGTTGTTAAGCAATGCCAGCGACGCCATCGATAAGGTCCGTTTCAATAGCCTTGAAAATGAAAATCTGCTCCAAGGTGACAAGGACTGGACGATTCGTATTGCCGTGGACAAGGTTGCTCACACGCTGACCGTTTCGGATAACGGCATCGGCATGGACCGCGAAACCATCATCGAGCACCTGGGCACCATCGCCAAGAGCGGCACCCGCGCCTTTCTGGATCGTCTCAAGGATGCCGAAGCGGCCAATCGACCCGAACTCATTGGGCAATTCGGCGTGGGCTTCTACAGTGCCTTCATGGTGGCTGATCGCGTGGCGGTGGTGTCCCGAGCCGCCGGCTCGCTCGAGGCCGTGCGTTGGGAGTCCGATGGTCAGGGCGAATTCACCGTGGCGACTGCCGAACGCGCGGGCCGCGGCACCGACGTGGTTCTCTACCTCAAGCCTGAGGAAATGGAATTCCTCGAAGAATGGCGATTGCGGAGCTTGGTGAAACAATTCTCCGATTTCATCGAACATCCCATTCGGATGGCCGTGGAGAAGAAGAAGGAAGATGTTTCCACCTTCGAAGACGAAACCCTGAATAGTCAAAAGGCCCTGTGGTTGCGCAGCAAGAGCGAAATCACGGAGGAGGAATACAATGCCTTCTACCGTCAGGTCACGGGTGATTTCGAAGAGCCTCTGAAGGTGATCCATGTGCAGGCCGAAGGCACACCCAGCTTCCGTGCGCTGCTCTATTTGCCCAAACGCAAGAGCATGGATTTGCAATTTGGTGATGCCAAGGTCGGCCCACGCCTCTACATCAACCGCGTGCTCATCCAGGATCCGTGCGAGGCCCTGCTGCCGGCGTGGTTGCGCTTCGTAAAGGGTGTCGTGGATTGCCCTGATCTGCCTCTGAACGTTAGTCGTGAGACATTGCAGCAGAATCCCTTGCTGGAAAAAATCCAGAAGAATCTCGTGAAACAAATCTTGAAAACATTGGAAGCACTCAAGGCTGATCAGCGGGAGATTTATGCCGAATTCTTCAAGGAACTGGGTCAAATTCTGAAAGAAGGGCTTGGTCGTGATTGGGAGCGCCGGGAGGCCATCGCCGAACTGCTGTTGTTTGAAAACCTCAAAGGCGAGGTCGGGAAAGGCATAACGCTGGCGGAATACGTCGCAGCCATGCCGGAGGATCAGAAGGACATCTACCATTTGGCGGGCGAGAACCGTGCGGCCCTGGCCCATGCCCCAAGTCTGGAGGCCTTTAAATCCAAGGGTTGGGACGTGCTGTTGCTGACAGATCCCATTGATCCCTTCGTGATTCCCGGTCTGCCCGAATACAAAGGTAAGGCACTGAAGGCGGCGGATCGTCATGCCCCGGAAATGCCTGAAGCCGAGAAGCAGAAGGCGGAAGCTGCCGTCGGAGTGTTTCAGCCCATGCTCGATCTCTTCAAGGCGAAGCTTACGGGCCTTAAAGATGTACGCCTCTCCAGCCGCCTCAAGGAAAGCGCCGCCTGCCTAGTGGCCGCCGAAGATGCTCTGGACCCTCACATGGAACAGCTCCTGGCTCGCCTCGGGCAAGACCGTGGTACCAGTCCTCGCGTGCTGGAACTCAACCCCGAGCACGCCACCATCAAGGCGTTGCTGGCAAAATTCCAGACAGATCCGACCGATTCCAGGTTGGAGGGTTATGCTCACCTGCTGATGGATCAGGCTCTGATCGCCGAGGGTTCAAAGCCGGAAAACCCCACGGCCTTCCTGGCGCGGATCAATGAATTGGTGGCGAAAGAGCTGAGTTGAGGCGTTTTCCTTCCGGGTTTGCAGCCGGCTCTTGAGTGTTTGTTCTGGGGGTCAGGTGACCTTAACTCCCAGGGCACTCCCCAGATTTCGGAGTTAGGTGGATGATGGATCCATGCAAATCGATATCCATAGTCTTGCTTTCGTTTCGGGGCTAACGAACCTCCTGCAAGCGATCATTCTTTTTATTCAGTACCGGGTAGACAAAGCGCACCAGGGACCGGGCTGGTGGGCTCTGGGAAGTGCCTCGTTGGCCTTGGCCTTTGGTTTCAATTTTCTGCGCGATCATCCGGCTCTTGGTATGTTTGCGATCATCGCCAATAACGCATTTTTTGTATCGGGCTTGGCGCTTTTTTATGTTGGTGTCCAGCGTTTCTTTGATCAGATGGAACGGCGTGGATGGGTCGTAGCAGTCTGTGTTTCGGTCACGGTAGTGGCTCTTTATTTCACCTACTTCGACAACAATTTGGCCGCCCGTCGGGTGAACCTTTCTGTGGCCATGGCCGGACTATCTTTTCTTATCGCCTGGAGTATTTACTCCCAGAAGGCTCGATCAGCGGCTGTCTTAGCTAATTTCCTGGCTTTGTTGTTTCTGGTTTACGGCGGGATGTGGGCCTTCCGTGGCTTGTCTGCAATGGTCGGGCCTACGGGAGAAATCTTCAACGCCTCGCTGATGCAAGGCGCCTCTTACTTGGCGTCCATGATGACTTCCACCCTGTGGACCCTGGGGTTAATCCTGCTGGTAAGCCAGCAGTTGAATACGGAATATCGAGAGGCAAAGGAAAGCGCCGAACTGATTTTCAACACCAGTCCCGATGCCGTCCTAATTACGCGGTTGGAGGATGGCCAATTTGTGGATGTCAACGACGGGTTTACCGCGCTGAGTGGTTACACCCGCACAGAGGTTTGCGGGAAGACGACTCTGGAAGTTGAGATCTGGAAAAACCCATCCGATCGTCAAGAGTTCGTAGCGGAACTCCTGGAAAAAGGGTTTTGCGAAAACAGAGAGGCTATATTTCAACGTAAAGATGGGACTCAATTTTTTGGGATCGTTTCTTCCCGATGGCTCGTTTTCAAGGGCCAACCCCACATCATCACCGTGACTCGAGATATCACCGAGCGCAAGCGCGTTCAGGAAGCGCTTCGAGATAACAACCTATTCCTTTCCGGCGTAATCGAGAACAACGGCGCCTTGATCTATGTGAAGGACCTGGAAGGGAACTACGAGCTGGTCAATAAGAAATGGGAAGAGACCACCGGGCTGGCTCGCCAAAACGTTCTCGGGAAAACGGACGTCTCGGTGTTCCCCGGGGAAATAGGGCTGATTTTTCGCCGGACGGACTTAGAGGTGATGAATGGTGGGAGAGTCGTAGAGCAAGAAGAGTGTCTTTTAACGCCGACGGGTGAGCGGCACTTCCTCTCGATTAAGTTTCCACTCCAGAATACGGATGGTTCCGTGCGGGGCCTATGTGGAATGGCTAGCGAAATCACCGAGCGCAAGAAGGATGAAAAACGGATTCAGGAACTGGTAACACAACTCGAGATTGAGCGGGACTTCGCCCAACACAGTGCCCTGACTGACGGCTTGACTCGCTTAGCCAATCGGCGGCATTTCGATGATCTTTTGCACACGGAGTTCTTCCGGTTGAAGCGTTCCGGAGCGCCGCTTTCGCTAATTCTGTTGGATGTGGACCATTTCAAAAACTTCAACGATAACTATGGGCACCTGGCGGGGGATGAATGTCTCCGGCGAGTTGGACGCGCTATGGCAACGGTGGTCGGCCGTGGTTCGGACCTTGCAGCCCGTTACGGGGGAGAAGAATTTGCGGTAATTCTGCCGGAAACGGATCATCTCGGGGCCCGGACCATGGCCGAGCGTATTCGCCGAGCAATCGAAGAATTGGACATACCCCATGCGGGAAATTCGGCTGCAAATCGTGTTACGGTAAGCCTCGGAGTGGTCACTCAAAAAGCCTCGGACCTGGTTTCCGTGGACAAGATGATCGAAATGGCCGATGACGCAATGTACCGAGCCAAGCAAGGAGGACGGAACCGCGTGGAACTTTCGGCCAGCGGAATCAGCGGTGATGCCGGCACGTCGGGCCTGATTCGTTTGGTATGGCGCGAGGCGGCGGAGAGTGGCAATGCCATCATCGACGCTCAGCACCGAGCCCTATTCGAGAAATCCAACATCCTGCTATCTGCGATCCTGGATGGCAGCGCCAAAGATGTATGCGGCTCCCTAATGGAGCAACTGTTGGCGGATATCGTGAATCATTTCCGAGATGAGGAGGGCATCATTCGAGCGGCAGGGTTCCCCTTTGCGGAACACCATGGGCGATGCCATACCGAATTGGTCGCCAAGGCGGTGGGATTGTCGGAGCGGTGGGAGCGGAATGAACTGCCCCTAGGCGAACTCTTCAGCTTCCTTGCCTACGATGTGGTGGCTCAGCACCTGTTTCTGGAAGACCGCAAATTCTTTCCCTACCTTGGCAGGGCGGCGACCGAGCCCTAGGAACTCGGCCTCTTTCGGAATCCTCCTTGATCCTCCTCGCGTCCCTTGTGATTCTGGAGGGATGGAACGCTACACGCCCTCCCTCATCGAACCGAAATGGCAGGCCTACTGGGTCGAGAACCGGACCTTCCGGACCCTAGAAGATCCGAAGCTGCCCAAGAAATACGTGCTGGACATGTTTCCCTACCCCAGCGGGGCGGGCCTGCATGTGGGCCATCCCGAAGGCTACACGGCCACGGACATTTACTGCCGCTACATGCGCGCCACGGGCCATGCCGTATTGCATCCCATGGGCTGGGATGCCTTCGGCCTTCCCGCCGAGCAGTACGCCATCCAGACGGGTACGCACCCGGCGGTGACCACGCAGAAAAACATCGCCACCTTCAAGCGCCAGATCATGGCCCTGGGCCTTTCTTACGATTGGGATCGCGAGGTGGATACCACCGATCCCGACTACGTGAAGTGGACCCAGTGGATCTTCCTGCAACTCTTCAAGCGCGGACTGGCCTACCAGTCGGAAAAGCCCGTGAACTGGTGCCCGGCCCTGGGCACCGTGCTGGCCAACGAGGAAGTCATCGATGGCAAATCCGAGCGAGGCGATCACCCTGTGGTGCGCCTGCCTTTGCGCCAATGGATGTTGCGAATCACGGCCTACGCCGATCGGCTGGTGGACGATCTAAAATTGGCGGATTGGCCAGATAGCACGAAGACCATGCAGGAAGAATGGATCGGCCGCAGCGAAGGCGCGGAGGTTAAGTTCCCCTTGGTGGATGGCAATGGCGAATTGGAGATCTTCACCACCCGACCCGACACGCTCTACGGCGTAACGTTCATGGTCATCGCGCCCGAACATCCCTTTGTGGAGCGGCTCACCACGTCTGCGCAAAAGGCCGCGGTGGAGGCCTACGCGAAGCAGGCGCTCAATCGTTCGGATCTGGATCGCAAATCCGCCAAAGAGAAAACCGGCGTGTTTACGGGCGGCTTCGTGACGAACCCGCTAACTGGTCAGCCCGTGCCCGTGTGGATCGCCGATTACGTGATGATGGGCTATGGCACCGGCGCCATCATGGCCGTGCCTGGGCACGATCAGCGCGATTTCGAGTTCGCCCGCAAGTTCGATATTCCCGTCATCCAGGTCGTGAGCGTTGATGGCCAATTGCTTACGGGCGAGATGGCCGAGGCCATGACAGAAGAAGGCTTGGCGGTGAATTCCGGCGCCTACGATGGTCTGTCCACCGACGATTTCAAGAAGAAGGTCACGGAAGATCTGGAGAAATCGGGGCAGGGAAAATTGCGCGTGGAATTCCGCCTGCGCGATTGGGTCTTCAGCCGCCAGCGCTACTGGGGCGAGCCCATTCCCATCTACTTCCCGCTCGAATGCGAAGGCGATCCCCGCACCGGCGCCGCCTACACCATTCGCTACGACCAGCCCTTGGCAGTGGATGAATCGGAACTGCCCCTGCGCTTGCCCGAACTGGAAGACTTCAATCCCGGCCAAGATCCTGCGGGCACTTTGGCCCGAGCGACTGACTGGCGCTTCTTTCAGAAAGATGGCCGCTGGTTCGCGCGAGAAACCAACACCATGCCGCAATGGGCGGGCTCCTGCTGGTACTACCTGCGTTTCATGGACCCCAAAAATCCGAACGCCGCCTGGAGTCAAGAAGCCGCAAAGCAATGGCTGCCCGTGGATCTCTATGTGGGTGGGGCCGAACACGCTGTGCTACATCTGCTCTACGCCAGGTTCTGGCATAAGGTCCTGCTGGATGCCGGGCATCTGAATGTGCCCGAACCCTTCGCCAAGCTCGTGCATCAGGGCATGATCCTGGGCGAAGTGGAATACACCGGCTACAGGTTTTCGGGTGATTTCATTTCCAGAGAATTTGTAGAGAGCGATCCCGAAGGCGGCTACCGCCGCAAGGGCACCAACGAAGCCGTGGAGGCGGTGCGCATCGA
>JFJP01002370.1_pt1 | contig 13236 bp, 12 predicted proteins | sample 431651 | NCBI WGS metagenome assembly JFJP01 (sample SAMN02602958, study PRJNA72255) | Microbial mat metagenome, whole genome shotgun sequencing project. | biome: fresh water; feature: sink hole; material: water; isolation source: purple microbial (photo- and chemosynthetic) mats found in...
TCAACGCTGGATACATGAAAGAGGGCTTGGCTCCGATCAAGGACACAGCAAAAGAAGCACGTGCGGAATCTCTTGCGATCGAGGCCAATCTGGAACTGGCGAGCGGTCAGGCTCGGATAAATTTGAAGGGGCGTTTTGAAAATCTGCCTGACAGTCTTGTGTTGTTATTGATCCATCCGACAGACGATGGACAAGATACCCGGATCGTACTGACCAGTGCGGCTCCCGGACATTATGTAGCACCTATGCTTGTGGAAGGTCATGCAGGAAAACGCCAGTGGATTATTGAACCTGTGAATCAGGACTGGCGAATGACAGGCGAACTTTCACTTCCGTTGAATGGCACGTTGAAACTTGGTAAAGATTCACTTCTCAACCCCCCGTAAGTGCTTTTATTAAAAAGGAGCAAAAAATGGACGTCGTGATGAAAGAACTGTTCGGTTCGGACATTGGCTTACTGAGCCTGTTCACCATTGGTTTTCTGATCGCCATGGGCTTGTTCATTTGGTTCAAGTTGTCACAGAAATCCCATGAGGGTGGCAAGTGATTTTCTGATGGTGTTTTATTTTGTTTGGCCAAAATGGGCTGACTTTTCGTCAGCCCATTTTTTTGTCCTGCTAATTAGCGTCATTGTTAAAGAAATTTACGAACCAAGTCGATATGCAAACAAGTCCACGGCGGTTTTGCCGTGTCGTAGCCCGATCTGAATTGAAAGTCCCAGCCATGCCCGATATCGCTACGAGTTCTGTACAGTCCAAAATTATTCTGACCATAACGTTTATTTTTGTAGCTGTTCTTGCGACTTCAACCTGGTTGACGGCTAATAATGAACGGTCTCTGGCTAAGGATATTGCGTTGGATAAAGCCAAAGTCATGTCGCAGTCCTACTTCGACGGTATCAATACGATGATGCTGACAGGCACCATGGATCAGCATGAGTCTTTGCGCAAGAAGGTCCTCTCGACGCCCGGGGTAAGTGATATTCGCATTGTTCATGCCCCCAACGTTCTCGATGGGGTGACGACTACCCCGAGCAAGCCGCGTGATGAACTGGATCAACGTGCACTGCAAGGGGAATCAGTCGACCAGTTCGGTGAAGATGCCAGCGGACGCTTTGTCACCATCCTGACCCCTCTGCCGGCGGTTGCCAATTACATGGGCACCAATTGTCTGACCTGCCACCAGGTTCCTCAGGGAACCGTGCTGGGCGCGGTTCGCATGACATACTCTTTGGAGCAATTGGATGGTGAGTTTGGCGGCAATCTGATGAAAGTGGCAGGTCTGAATTTGCTGTTGTCGATTCTGGGTATTGCTTTGGTCGTGTGGCTGTTGCGCGGTATCGTCATCTTGCCACTGTCACGGATGCGGGCTTCGATGCAGGCGATCGAGCAAAACTCTGATCTGACCCAGCGAATTCAGATAGACAGCAAAGACGAGGTCGGTTCGTTGGCACTAGCGATCAACGGCATGCTGGACAAGTTCGGTTCCAGCTTGGGTCTGGTCACGGAAACGTCGGAGCGCTTGTCCTCTGCTGCCGACAGGATTGCTTCTTCATCAAGTCAAACCGCCGAAGCGGCCGGTCAGCAATTGAATGAGGCGGAATCCATGGTGCATTCGATCGGTGATTTGAAACATATCGCTTCGGAAGCCGGCGATAGCGCTGCCCGGACCGTCGAAGCGTCGGTATACGCCGATAGCGAGGCCAGCAAAACCACACAAACGACGCGCGAAGCGATTGACGGCATTCTTTCCCTGGTTAGAGAAATTCAGCAGGCGGCTGAAGTGATCGAAGCGCTGGACCAGCGAAGCCAGAATGTGAGCGAGGTGCTTGATGTGATTAAAGGCATCGCTGAGCAGACCAACCTATTGGCATTGAATGCGGCAATCGAAGCCGCGCGAGCCGGCGAAATGGGCCGGGGTTTTGCTGTCGTGGCGGATGAAGTTCGCAAGTTGGCCAACATGTCACATGACTCAACCCGGAGCATCGACGAAATCGTCATGCAATTGAGGCAGGAAGCCAAGCGCGCCGTTCAGGTCATGCATGCCGCGCGTGAAACCGCTTCGCAGCATAGCCAGGCCTTGGGTCATGCGGTGGTGGGGCTGGATCAGATCGTGGTGCGAGTGTCGGATATTCGTGGATTGAATGCGGAGATGGAAAAATCGGTGCGCAGCCAGGTGAGCCTGACTGACAACGTCGATCAACGCGTCGCCATCATTGGTCAAATTGCCGAACGCACGGCCAAGGATGCGGCTGAAACTCGTGGCGTCGGCGATGAGTTGGTAGAGTTGGCGCGCGAACTGAAGTCCCTGGTCGGGCATTTCCGGTTGCGCTGACAACGCACTTGGTTAGTCGCTGGCGAACCCATTTCATCGCGGGGTTCGTCAACAGCGGCAAGCGATGGCACTATCTGTCCCCGTTCATGCCACGCTGGAAAGCAACATGTTGGGACCATCACATACTTCCCCTGATCTTCTGAAAGAACTCCGAGTGCGTGAGCGGCTGCTCAACGTCCTCCTTAGCCGAGTCCTGAAACGCCAATTGGCGCCTTCTGTTTATCAAGCCATCGCAGATTTGCGGCTCGGCTTCATTGCACTGCGCACACGTGAGTCACAAAGCCGTCGCAAACAGTTGATCGCATTGATTGACCAGCAGGAGCCGGAAGCGCTCAGCCAGATCATTCGGGCATTCAACCTCTATTTCAGTCTGATCAATATCGTCGAGGAAGTGGTGGCGCTCCATCAACGCCGGCTCGCGGTTCGTCAAGGCGCCAAGATGTGGCCGGGTTCGTTCCATGACACCTTGCACGCGCTGCATAGCCAGGGCGTGGGGGTGGCGGAAATGAAGCAGCTGTTTGGCCAATTGCGCTACCTGCCGGTGATTACCGCGCATCCTTCCGAAGCTAAACGACGCACCATCAAGGGCGCATTGCGAAATATTTTCCTGTCCATCGAGGCGCTGGATGATCCGCGCGTGCGCGGCATGTATCGCAATGAGGCGGTACGGCAGTTATCGAATCAGATCCATATCCTCTGGAACACCGACGAGGTGCGCGCCGGAAAACTGGATGTCAGCGACGAGATTCGTACTGGCCTGTCGTATTTTCCGTTGTCGTTGTTTCAGGCGGTGACCCAGGTTTATCGCAATTTCAACCGCGCCCTTGCGGATATTTACGGTCCCCAGGCGCCGCAGGAGGTCGGCTCGCCGAGCTTCCTGCGCTTCGGATCCTGGATTGGTGGTGATCGCGACGGGCATCCACTGGTCACCACCCAGGTCACTGCGATGGCCTGGCGCATGCAGGCGCAGACCGCTTATACGGAATATCTGCGTCGTCTTGAGCTGTTGAGTGATCAGCTTTCCTATTCGATCCGACTCTGCCGTCCCTCCGATGCCTTCATGGCTGATCTGGAACAGGATGTAGCGCAGGCGGGTGTCATGCTGGGCGCCAATGAAAAGCGCTATCTGCAGGAGCCGTATCGACGCAAGCTTGAAATCATGTGGCTGCGTATCCGACGCAATCTCGAGATAGCACAACGTGAGGATGACTTCAGTTCCGAGCAACCGGGTTATGCCAGCGATAAAGCGTTTCTGAAAGACCTGCATCTGATCCGCGATTCCCTGATCAGCCATGGCGACAGCGAAGTCGCTGATCGGGAAGTGCTGGATCTGATCGGGTTGGTCGAGACCTTTGGTTTTCATCTTCTGCAGCTCGATGTGCGGCAGGAATCCAAGCGGCACAGTCAGGCGGTGGCGGATGTGTTGCGTGCGGCGCTGGATGTCGACTACCTGGCGCTGGACGAGAATGAACGGCTGGCTTTGCTGAGCGACGCAATCGCCAATCCGAACGCATTGTTGTTTGATCCCGCCAGCCTGACGCCCGAAACGCAGGAAACCCTGCGCCTGTTCCAGCTGATTGCCCATGCACGGCGGACTTACGGCGCGGACTGTTTTGGTAAATATGTCATTTCAATGACGCATTCGGCTTCGCATGTGATGGAAGTCATGTTGCTCGCTTCGCAAGCCGGGCTGGCCGGGCGACTGGCGGGAAACTGGTTTTGCCATCTTGGCGTGTCGCCGTTGTTCGAGACCATCGACGATCTGCAACGCGTCGAAGCGGTATTGACCCAACTTTACCAACTTCCGGTTTATCACCAGTTGCTCGAAGCTGAAGGGCAGGGGCAGGAAGTCATGCTCGGCTACTCAGATTCGTGCAAGGACGGCGGCATCATGGCCTCGGCCTGGAATCTGTATGACGCGCAGAAGCGGATTGTCGCGGTATCGCAGGCAGCCGGCATTCCCTGCCGCATGTTCCACGGGCGCGGCGGCACGCTTGGGCGTGGCGGCGGCCCGACCTACGAGGCGATTCTGGCGCAGCCCGCAGGCACGGTGCGCGGCCAGCTGAAGCTGACCGAACAGGGTGAAGTCTTGTTTTACAAGTACAACAACATGGAAACGGCGGTTTATGAATTAACACTGGGCGTCAGCGGGCTGATGCGCGCCAGCAGTCATCTGATTGGCAGCATTCAGCCAGACCGCAAGGATTATCTCGGCATCATGGACGAGATCGCTCACGCCGGCGAACGGCATTACCGCATGCTGACCGAGAGCACGCCCGGTTTCCTGGATTACTTTTACGAAGCTACGCCGGTGCGCGAAATCGGCTTGATGAATATCGGTTCACGTCCATCACACCGCAAGCAGGGCGACCGCTCGAAGGACTCGGTGCGCGCCATCGGCTGGGTGTTTGCCTGGGGCCAGTCGCGTCACGCATTGCCGGCCTGGTACGGTATCGGCGCAGCCTTGGAGAGCTGGCGCGGCAACGATCTGTCGCGACTGGCCAAGTTGCAGCAGATGTATCTCGACTGGCCGTTCTTCCGTACTTTGCTGTCGAATGCGCAAATGGCGTTGACCAAGACCGACATGAATATCGCCCGCGAGTACGCCAGCCTGTGCCTTGATCCGGCCAGCGGCAAGCGAGTGTACGAAACCATCCGCGAAGAGTACCTGCGCAGCGTTCGGCAAATCCTCAACGTGGCCGATATCCAGACCTTGCTGGAGGAGTCGCCAGAACTGGCTATTTCGCTGAATCAGCGCAATCCGTATCTCGATCCGTTGAATCACATCCAGGTTGTGTTGCTACGCAAGCTGCGCCGCGACGAAACGGTCGACAGCCCCTGGCTGGAGCCTTTGTTGCGCTCGATCAACGCTATTGCCGCCGGCATGCGCAACACCGGTTGACCGATTTTGCTGCGTCCGATCATCAAGATAGTGCGTCTGACCAGCCTGGTTCTCACCGGGGTGGCGACAGCGATGTTCCTTTATCAACGCATGGACCGCGCCGCCCGCGACCGGCAATTGTTGGGTTGGGCCGGCAAGCTGATGCGTATCCTGAACATCTCGTTGCGTGTCAGCGGCTCACCGCCGGCCGGCGGTGCGGTGCTGGTGGCGAATCATGTTTCCTGGTTGGATATTCACGTTCTGCACAGCCTGTTACCGGTTCGCTTTATTTCGAAAGCGGAAGTCCGTGATTGGCCATTGTTTGGTCAGCTGGCGAAGGCCTCCGGCACGTTGTTCATCACGCGCGAAAAAAAGTCGGACGCGATCCGGGTCAATCAGGAAATGGCGGCCGAACTCGAAGCCGGTGAATGCCTGGCCTTTTTTCCGGAAGGCACAACCTCGGATGGCCAGGAAATGCGCACCTTTTTCCCGTCCTTGTTTCAACCTGCGGTTGATGCCGGATGTCCGGTGATTCCGGCTGCCATCCGCTATCGTGATCTTTCCGGCGGTCCCTGCCTGGAGGCGGCGTATCACGGTGATATGACGCTGCTGGGTTCGTTCTGGCGGATCGCCAAACTGCCTGGTCTGGTGGTCGAAGTGACGTTCCTGCCGGCGCTACTGAATAACGGTAACCATAGACGGGAACTGGCAAAACAGGCTGAAGCCGCGATCCGTTCCGCGCTGGGAATGCATTAGCAACCTGCAGTCAGCAACCTGCAACTAGCAACCTGCGATGACGCGTCAGCCTGGTTTGTTGCGCGCTGTGCAGCGCACCTGAAAACACTGTTCGTCATCCAGCCGGAAAGCGGTCAAGGCGCCGCCCCAGAGGCAACCGGTATCCAGCGCGATGACATCTTGCCGCACCAGCAGACCGAGGGTCGACCAGTGACCGAACAGGATGCGTACATCAGTGCTGGCGCGGCCGGGGAAATCGAACCACGGCGTCAGGCCGGGCGGTATCGAATCGAGCCCCAGTTTGTGCTGGAATTCGAGACTGCCATCCGAATGCAGGAAGCGGGTGCGGGTCAGGCAATTGGCGATGAAGCGCAGGCGTTCCTGGCCGCGCAGGTCAGGCGACCAGTAGCGTGGCTCGTTGCCATACATCTGGACCAGAAAGCTGCGCCAATCAGGGCCGCGCAACGCGGTTTCCAGTTCATGCGCCAGGCGCTCGGCCTGCGCCGCGCTCCATTGCGGCGGCAGGCCGGCGTGCAGCATCATCCACTCGCCTTCGCGATGCAGCATCGGACGCTGCCGCAGCCAGTTCAGCAATTCGTCACGGTCGGGCGCGGCCAGAATCATGTCCAGCGTGTCCTTCCGATGTGGCTGCACGAAACCTTCCGCAACCGCCAGCAGATGCAGATCGTGATTGCCGAGCACAGCGGTGACACAGTCATCGTGCGCCATACACCAGCGCAACACCGCCAGCGAATCCTCGCCCCGATTGACCAGGTCGCCGGTGATCCAGAGGCGATCGCGGCTGCGATCAAAATTCAGCGCGGCAAGCAGTTCTTCCAGCGCGGTATGGCAGCCCTGGATATCGCCGACCACATAGGTGCTCATGCTTCATCCTCGGTGGTATCTGCCTCGCTACTCTGCAGGGCCATCAGCGGCCGCATCGTGGTGAGCAGGTTGGCGAACAATTGTGGATGCAGCTTTTCCTGATCGGCGAGCAATTGCTTCATATGCATGCGCTGCATCGGCATTGAAAAACAGGCCGGACAGTTTTCGAAGATCACTGGCAGTCCGGCGTTTTTCGCGAAATCACGGGTTTGCCGCTCGCGCGCATAGATCAATGGCCGAATTACCCGGATATCGCCGGCATCGTTCAGGTAATGCGCCTGCATGGTACGCAGCTTGCCGCCAAAGAAGGCGCTCATCAGGAAACTTTCCGCCAGATCGTCGAGATGCTGCGCCAATGCCAGCACGTTGTAGCCCTGCTGGCGGGCTTGCGCATAAAGGATGCCGCGCCGCATGCGCGAGCAATAGGCACAGAACGAGGTGCCTTTCATATGCGTTTCGGCCTGTTCCAGAATGGGTTGCGATTCGTAGAAATACGGCACGCCCAATGCAGCCAGATAGGCTTTCAAGGGTGATGGATCGAACTCCGGCGATTGCGGATCGACTGTGCAGCAGGCGAGTTCAAACTTGATCGGCGCCTTCCTTTGCAGATGCAGCAGGATGTGCAGCAGCGACAGGCTGTCCTTGCCGCCGGACAGACCGAGCAGAATGCGGTCGCCATCGCGGATCATCGTGTAATCGCCGATCGCCCGGCCAGCGGCGGAAAGCAGTGAACGCGAGGGCGTGACGGGAGTGATGGGAGTGACGGGCTGCATCGTCACAGCAACGGTTTCAGCAGGGATGCGAGCTGCGCTTCGTTGACGCTGCCAGTCAGGGTTGCAACGGCATTGCCCTGGCGATCAAACAATACGGTGTAAGGCAGTCCGCCACGCTGATTGCCGGCGCTGTGTGATAGCGCGGCGGCTTGATCGTTGCCGAGCAGAATGGGGTAATTCATGCCGACCTGTTGAACATAAGCGCCGACCTTGTCGGCGTCGTCAAGCGCGATGCCGATGAATTGCAGGCCTTGTCCGCCCAGCCGATCCTGCATGCGGATGAAGTCGGGAATTTCCTTGCGGCAGGGCGGGCACCAGGTTGCCCAGAAGTTTGCCACGACGATTTTCCCACGCCATTGTTCGAGCGCTTGCGAGCGGTTATTCAGGTCAGGTAGTTGCGTCGCCCAGAAGGCGGACGGGCGTACCGCTTCCGGCGCGCCGACCAAGGCGTCGACCGGCTTCGCCCAGTATTGCTGGCCTGCCATCGTCGCACCGAAGCCGATGGCAACGGCCAGCATAGCCAATCTGGGGGATTTCATCGCGCTGTCAGCGAGTCGCGGCGGAGCTCAGGGCAACGCTTTATTCAGGCTGGCGAGAAACTTCTCCGCCGGTTCATAGCCGACCACGCGATAAGCGATTTCATTACCACTCTTGTCAAAGAACACGATGCCGGGCGGGCCGAACAGTTTGAAGCGAGCCAGCAACGCCTTGTCATCGGCACTGTTTGCGGTGACGTCGGCCTGCAGCAACAGCACGTCCTTCAGCCTGGCCTGGACGTTGGCGTCGGTGAAGGTGAAGTTCTCCATTTCCTTGCACGACACGCACCAGTCAGCATAGAAGTCGAGCATCACGGCACGGCCGCCGGAGCCCGCGATGGCGGCATCGAGTTCGGCAACGTTCTTCACTCGCTGGAAGGCCAGGTGCGCCTTCTCCTGCGCGACGCCAGTGCCGCCGCCCTGATACACCGACAAGGGTTGCAGCAGATCGCGGCTGCCACCCATCGCACCCAGCAACAGCGCAATACCGGCGACCAGCGACATCATGCCGACACCTTTCCAGAAGCGGGCCAGGCCCTTGGCGTTGACCGCCAGCGGTTCCAGCGCATGCAGGAACATCGAAGAGATGATCAGCAACGCAGCCCACAACAGCATTTGCGCAACGCCGGAAATCACCGGCGAGATCAGCCAGATCGCCACCGCCAGCAAGGCGACACCGAAGAAGCGCTTGACCCCGTCCATCCAGCCGCCAGCTCGCGGCAGCAGGGCGCCAGCCGATAGACCGATCAGCAGCAACGGCACGCCCATGCCAAGGGCAAGCGAGAAGAGCGAAACGCCGCCAAGTACCACATCGCCAGTCTGACTGATATAGAGCAGCGCGCCAGCCAGCGGCGCGGCAACGCAGGGGCCAACGATCAGTGCCGAGATAGCGCCCATCACGAAAACACTGGTGAAGCGGCCACCCTGAATGCGGTTGCTGGCTTCGGTGAAACGGCTTTGCAGGAAGCTGGGCATCTGCAATTCAAAGAATCCGAACATCGACATCGCCAGCGCGACGAAGATCGCCGCCCCGGCGCCGAGCGCCCAGGGGTTTTGCAGCGCGTTGGAAATCAGCGTGCCGGAAAGCCCGGCGGCAACCCCAGCCATCGCGTAGGTGACCGCCATGCCGAGCACGTAGGCCAGCGACAGCATGAAGCCCTTTCGCTTGGTGATCTGCTGGCCCTGGCCGACGATGATGCCGGACAGAATGGGGATCATCGGGAACACGCAGGGCGTCAGCGACAGCAGCAGGCCGAAGCCGAAGAAGCTGATGATCACCAGCCAGTAATTGCCGCCTGCCAGGATGGCGGTGACTTGGCCGGTATCGGAGATGTCCTCGGCGGCTGGTTTAGCTGCAGCGGCTTCCGCGCTGACCGCAACCGGAGTTGCGGTCAGATCGACGGTAAGGGCTTGATCCAGTGGCGGATAACAGATGCCGTTGGTGCTGCAACCCTGGTGCGAAGCTTCCACCTGCAAGGTCTTGGTGCCTGCGGGAACGCCGGTCAAGCGAACTACGCCGTTGAAGGAATCGTAGTAGACGAACATCTTGCCGAAATTGGGATCGTCCTTTTCCTTGGCAGCCGGCAGATCGATGCCGGCGACTTGAATGCCGGCTGGGTCGGTCACCTTGAAGGTGATCTTGTCGCGATACAGGTAGTAGTCTTTGGCGATGGTGAAGCGGGCTTCGAGATTGCCATCGGCGCGTGGAACAAGCTGCAGCTTGAAAGCTTCTTCCGGCGGCAGGAATTCGGGTTCATCGTTGCCACCCATGAATCCGCTGCTGAGTGATTGCAGCCTGGCCAGTACCTCCGGGCTTTGTTGTTGCAATGCAGCGGGAGCGGCTTGAACCGGTTTCGCTGGGGAATCGGCGACGGTTGTCGGTGCTGAACTTGCAGACGCGCTACTTGTGGCGGCAATGGTGGCCACGCTGTCTTGCGGCGGGTAGCAGACGCCGACGTCGGCGCAGCCCTGGAATTCCGCTTTCAGTTTGAATGTTTTTGGGATGCCATCGGCATACTGGAACGGGACATTGACTTTGATGTCACCACGATACGTTTCCACCCGGCCGAAGTACTCATCCTGCTTGACCTTGCCCGCCGGCAGCACCACTTCTCCCAGCTTGACGCCGTTGTCGGCGGAAAACCGGATCTTGTCGCGATACAGATAGTAGTTGGGCGCGATCTGAAAACGGGCCTCGACTCTGCCCGGTTCGATCTGTCTGGCGGAATAGAGAAAGGCCTTTTCCGGTTCCAGCAAATCTTCCTCGGCGTAAACGAAGCCGGACAGCAACAACGCGAGGGCAAGCAGAAAACGCATGGCAAAAACTCCGATCAGGGCTGGGGCATGGATTGCTCGCAAGAAGCGGCAACCCAGTTCAAATAGTCAGGCAGGCCCTGGGCGACTTCCAGGGCGACAATTTCCGGCAAGGCATACGGGTGCTGCTGCCGAATGTAGGTTTCCAGGGCGGGATAAAGTTCCGCCGTAGTCTTGATGATCAGCGGAACTTCCCCATCTTCCTGCACGTCATCCTGCCAGCGATACACCGATTGGCAGGCTGCAAGAATATTGACACAGGCCGCCAAGCGCATTTCCACCAAGCTTCTCGCCAGTTTGCTAGCGGTCTCGGCATCAGGCAGAGTGGTCATAACGAGACGGATGGCAGTCACAGGAAAAAGGCAGAAGCGCATGAGATTTGGGTTCGCGGGCATTATAGCCGTCGCTATTCCAGCCCTGGAAATAGTGGGTATCTACCTGGTCGGGAGTCGTATGGCGGCGATGATCGTCGGTGGCATGGTGATCAATCAGGAGCGGGCCAGCTTCATGCCGCGTTTACAGCAAGCGATGGCGCAAGGTCACTCGCCATTCGGCCTGCTCTGGGCTAGCGGTCGGCGATTCCTGGCGGGGGTTCTGCTGATTGTTCCCGGTCCGATGAGTGATTTCATCGCGCTGATATTGTTGCTGTGGCCGCGACCGAAACTGGCGCCGTTGGATCCTTTGGGACGAAATCAAGCCGACTCGACGCGACCGCAAGGACCGGTGCGCGAGAAATCCGGCGAGGCGAGTGGCGATGTGATCGAAGGCGAGTTTCGCCGCGAGGATTAGTTGCCGCTGGGTTCAATCCAGCTGCGCTTTCAAATGCCGCAACGCGACCAATGAAGCGGCGGCCGCCGGGATGGCGACCAGGATGCCGACGAAGCCGAACAACTGACCAAAAGCCATCAACGCGAAGATCACCGCCACCGGATGCAGGCCGACGCGTTCGCCGACCAGCCAGGGTGTGACCGCCATGCCTTCAAGCAATTGGCCGATCAGGAACACCCCCCAGATCGGCAGCAGACCGGCCAGGCTGCCGAACTGAGCCAGCCCCGCCAGGCTGCCCAACAAGACGCCGACCACGACGCCAAGATAGGGCACGAAAACCAGAATGCCGCTAATCAGGCCCACCGCAAGCGCGTAATCCAGCCCAACCAGCCAGAGCGCGCCGCTATAGAAGACGCACATCACGAGGATCACCAGCACCTGGCCGCGCACGAATTCGGACAGCACAGCGTCGATTTCCCGCGCGATAGTGAGCGTCTTCGGCTTCAAGCGATCAGGAATCCAGTCCGCCAGATTCGCCATGATGTGGTCCCAGTCACGCAGCAGGTAGAACAGCACGACCGGCACCAGCAGCAGATTGGCGATGAAGCCAAGGATGGCAAGGCCGCCGTCGGTCAGTTTGGGCAGGTAGCGGGTCAGTTGCGACAATTCGGCGACATGCTGTTTCAGCCAGGTCAGCACCTGTTCCTTGTCCTGCATCAGGTCGATGCCGAAGGTGCTGGTCAGCCAAGGCAGCAGGGTCTGGCCGCCCCATTCGAGCACTTTTGGAATCTGCTGCATCAGCAAGCGCGTTTCGGCCTGCACCAACGGCGCCAGGATCAGCGCCAGCAGCACGAAGATCAGCACCAATCCAAGCAAGACGACGACGGTGCCAAGTGTGCGGCCGAGGCGGCGCTTGCCAAGTTTGCGTCCTTCCAACCGATCGACCAGCGGGTCGAACAGGTAGGCCAGGGCGGCGGCGAGCAGGAAGGGCGCCAGTATCGGCGCCAGCAGGTAGACCAGATAGGCGCCCGCGGCGCCGACCGCGAGGTAGGGGAGCCAGCGGGTGGCGGTGGCGGAGGTCGGGGGTTCATTCAGCATGTGGGCTAGAATAGCACCGTTTTTTTACTGCTCAGATGGCGTTCCCGTGACCTCCCAAACCTCTTTGTCATACCGCGATGCCGGCGTCGATATCGATGCCGGCGATTCCCTGGTGGAGCGCATCAAGCCGCACGCCAAACGCACGCTGCGCCCGGAAGTGCTGGGCGGCATCGGCGGCTTTGGCGCGTTGATGGAACTGCCGAAAAACTACAAGGAACCCGTGCTGATTTCCGGCACCGACGGCGTCGGCACCAAGCTGAAACTGGCGTTCCAGATGAACAAGCACGACACCATCGGCCAGGACCTGGTCGCGATGAGCGTCAACGACATTCTGGTGCAGGGCGCCGAACCGCTGTTCTTCCTCGATTACTTCGCCTGCGGCCATCTCGATGTCGATGTCGCCGAGCAGGTGGTTGCCGGCATCGCCACCGGCTGTACGTTGTCCGGCTGCGCGCTGATCGGCGGCGAAACGGCCGAGATGCCCGGCATGTATCCAGCCGGCGAATACGATCTGGCCGGTTTCGCGGTCGGCGTGGCAGAAAAATCGCGTTTGATCAGCGGCCGCGACATCGTGCCCGGCGACGTCATCCTCGGCCTTGCCTCCAGCGGCCCGCATTCGAATGGCTACTCGCTGGTGCGCAAGATCGTCGAAGTCAGCGGCGCCGACCTGGCGTCGGATTTCAACGGCCGCACGCTGGGCGAAACCCTGCTTGAACCGACCCGCATCTATGTCAAACCGCTACTGGCGTTGATGCAGGAAATCACTGTCAAAGGCATGGCTCACATCACTGGCGGCGGCATCACCGGCAACGTCCCGCGCGTGCTGCCGGACAACGTCACAGCCGTCATCCATGCCGATGCCTGGGCCTGGCCACCCGTGTTCCAGTGGCTGCAGGCGCAAGGCAACGTCGCC
>JFJP01010499.1_pt1 | contig 13236 bp, 13 predicted proteins | sample 431651 | NCBI WGS metagenome assembly JFJP01 (sample SAMN02602958, study PRJNA72255) | Microbial mat metagenome, whole genome shotgun sequencing project. | biome: fresh water; feature: sink hole; material: water; isolation source: purple microbial (photo- and chemosynthetic) mats found in...
GTGACATCGAGTTCATCTAAGCGTCCGTCCACACACGCGACCGCGGCTCCGGCCGAGGCCTCGGCAGCCGTGCGCTGGCCCAGCCAAAGGGCAGCCGCAAGCAAAGTCAAGGCCGCGACCTGCAGCGCCACTGCCAATACCACCACACGCCCGCGTTGCAGTTCGATAGGCCGCTCGCGCCGTGCGCTTGGCAGCGTCATCGCGCGACGCAAGCGCTGCCAAACAGACATACGCTGCTCGGCCAGTTGATCCGCCAGGATCAGGGATTCGTAGGCTGGGTCCACTACTACTTGTCGGCACTGGGTTGAAGCACTTTAGAGCACGCATGTATCGCCCACCCGGGAAACTGCGGGCGAAGTCGCTGGATCAGCCCTTCGGGTGCTAGTTCTGCGGGAATACAGCACGTTTGTGTTCCCGCCACTGCGGAGTCTCATGCGGGTGTCTGGGTGAGGGTCCGACCGGTAGCCTCGGGGCGACGGTTCAGTACAGCGGATGCCGCTTCAGGGTCGAGATGCGAAGCTGAAGGATCGCTATCGGGCGCCTGGCCGTACGGCCGCCCGGAGATCGGCGCGGCTTCGCCGCTCGTTAGCAGTCTTTCGACGCCTCGAGCACCGCGGTGTTCGAGGTCGGTCGACCACGAACAGTCGGTCTGGAGATGCCAATCGCACTCGTTTGTCGAGGTGAGCCGGCGGTGCCCGCCGCAAAGGGTCCGATTACGGTCGCTTACCGGCCTGCAGGAGAGCACTTACATGTGGGCCGACCCAGGGCGTGGCTGCGCGCCGTTTCGCATCTGCGACAGAGCGCCGAATTGCTGAGTTTCGGGCTGACGTGGGCCGGTGCAACGCGACTGGCACCATCGCTTGCTGGAGGTGGATTCGCTGCGTGACTGCCCGCGATACCGCGTTCTGGACCACCGGCCGCCTGGCCAGCGAGATGGCAATCAAGTTGGGCCGGTCGGGCGTGCCGATCATCGTCTCGCGCTCGGATGTAACGTAGACGGGCGATCACAACTGGTGCAAAGCCTCGGGCTCGCGCTGTCCGGGCCCGCAGTTAGCTGTCATTCCACAGCTGAGACAGGCCTGGCGCGCATTGACTCCCAAGCCGAACTGGCTGTTGCGCCAACGGCGTGAGCTTACGCACGCTTTGGGCTGCGCCGCGCGCCGCAAAGCCGCAGATGAACTCGTGACAGCGTCAAATGTCGTCGCATGACCGACCTGCACATCGACGTCGATCCTGACGCGCTCGACGCAGGCACTCGTTTGGGCGAATTCGAGATCGAGCGGGTGCTGGGCGTTGGCGGATTCGGGATCGTTTACCTGGCATTCGATCATGCTCTGCAGCGACACGTGGCGCTGAAGGAATACATGCCCTCGGCGCTGGCTGCACGCCGCGGAGGGCTGCTGATTGGCGTTCGATCGCGAGCGCATGCCGAGACCTTTGGCGTCGGGTTGCGCTCCTTTGTGAATGAGGCGCGGCTGCTGGCGAGATTTGACCATCCTGCTCTGGTCAAGGTGCACCGGTTCTGGGAGGGCAATGGCACGGCCTATATGGCGATGTCGTATTGCGAGGGACAGACGCTCGGCAGCGCCCGCGCCGCGATGGCCGCACCGCCCACCCAGGCTTGGCTGCTCGCGCTGACCGACGCCATGCTGGGCGCGCTGGCAACTTTGCACAGCGAGCACGTTTACCACCGCGACGTGGCCCCCGACAACATCATGCTGCAGGCGGGCGGTACGCCGGTGTTGCTCGACTTCGGCGCGGCGCGTCACGTGATCGGTGGCCACCGAGCGGCGCTGACCGCGATCGTCAAACCCAACTTCGCGCCGATCGAGCAGTACGCCGATGCCGGTGCGGTGCGCCAGGGACCGTGGAGCGACCTCTACAGCCTGGGCGCGGTACTGCACTTCTGCCTGATCGGCCGCGCGCCGATGCCAGCCACCCTGCGCGTGATCAACGACGAGCTGCCCTCGCTGCGTGCGCTCCAGCGCGAACTGGTGGCCGCCGACGGCACGCGCTACGACGACCATTTTCTGGGCGCCATCGACAGCGCGCTCGCCGTGCTGCCTGAAGGCCGGCCGCAGGACGCGGCGGCCTTTGGTGCACTGCTGCGTGGACGGCAGGCCTTGCCACTCGTGCCACGTATCGCCGCGCTCTCCGTGATGAAAGGCGATGCCCGCGCGGTCGAACGCGCCATCTTTGCGCCGACAACCGAACTGGCACGGCCTGACCCTGAAGGCCATGCGGTGACAACGGCCTGGCGAACGCTAGGCTCTATGCCGCAACAGCGCCGTGCACCTTGGCCGGTGTGGCGCATGACGTTCGGACTGGCTGTGATTGCTGGAGCAGCGCTGGCGGCGCATGCGGTCTCAAATCGCAAGCCGTCGCCGCTCGCGCAGCCGACGGTGGCGCAGCAGGCCGCGCCTGCCATCACGTCAGCGTCTTCGGCGCCGCGACGCGTGGTGGCGCGACCAGTGACCAGTGCGGCCGTGCCCGCAACAGCCAAGCCACCCGCAGCGAGAAGCGCCGGCCAAACCGCACGTGGCTCCTGCGGCGATCGCAACTTCTTTTCGATGCAGTTCTGCCTGGACCGCCAATGCCAAGAGACGGAGTTCGCGCGCGACCCGGAGTGCGTTGAGCGATTGAGGCAGCAGACAGAACGGGCCGAGCGGCGCGCATCAAGGTAGTTGTCCCCGGGCCAGGCAGGATTCTGCTTTGCATGTTGGGCGCTGTCGGGCATGTTGGCCCCGCAATGCCGTGCTCGACTTGGAGCGCCTGCATGCCGTCGGCAGCCCGGCTTCGCGCCGTGCCCACATCACAGACCCTCACGTTCCCAGATCAGTACCCGCACCGGCGTCGGGTTGAAGTCGTTGCAGGGGTTGTTGATCTGCGGGCAGTTGGAAAAGACGCACAGCAGGTCCATTTCCGCGAGCAGATCCACATGGCTGCCGGGCGGCGAGACGCCGTCGACCACCGCGAAGTTCAAGCCCGTGTCGACGGGCACGTTCATGAAGAAGTTGACGTTGGGCACGATGTCGCGCTTGCCCATGCCATGGCGGCCCAGTTCCAGGACGAAGTTCTCCCGGCAGGCATGCTGGTATTTGGCGGACTCTCCAAATCGCACCGCATTGCTCTCGCACGCACAGCAACCGGCCAGGGTGTCGTGCCGGCCCGCGGTGTCGGCGATCACGCGCGCCATGACCCGGCCCTCGTTGGACATCAGTCGCGTCCCCAGGCCCACATAGCACGAACCCTGCTCGCGCAGCGTGTCCTGCACGCTGTAGCGCTCGGCCGTATCGTCGGCCGCATAGAAGATTGCATCGACCGCCTGGCAGCCTTCGAGATCGATCAAGCGCAATGTCTGGCCACGATTCAGGCGGTGCGACCAGGGCGCCCGTGCCGCAATCACCGTATCGAGAACCGCGTTGCCCACGGTGAGTTCAGGCGTCATCAGGAGCCCTCCGCATCAGCTATTTTCGCGTGGCGTTCGGTCCGCTCGAAGGCGCGCTGCGCTTCGGTGCCCGCGAGGCGCCGGGGATCCTGGGGTCCGGCTGGTGCCGCCTTGAACCTCGTCAAATGCACCGCCGCAGGCTCGACCTGTGGGAGCGGGTCAAGCGGATGAGCCGTGTTCGACACGACCACCCACAGGTTCATCTCGGCACGCAGATCGACGAAGTCTCCGGGCTGCCGGTGTCCCTCGATCCAGGCCAATCGCCCGCCGTCGCTCACCCGCACCGGGGCGAAGAAGGTCACGCACGCGTGCACATCCCGGCGGCTCAGGCCCAGCTTGGCGGCCGCTGCGAGGAAGTTGTCGCGCCCGTTCCGCGCAACGCCCAGGCCGCAAGCCTTTGCGACCGACGCTGAGGTCGAGGGGCCGATCAAGGTGTCGTGCGCGCCGCAGCTGTCTTCGGTGATGGATAGGGCGATGCGACCCATGTCGGTGTACAGGACCCGGCCCCTGGTCAGCGCCGCGCTCCACTGGATCTTGATCGTGTCGGCCACGCAGAGCCGCTCGCTGGGGTCGGCGGCGCACCATGCCATCAGCGAGACCGCGGACGTGCCGGCCTCGTTGATGATGCGCAGGGCTTCGCCGCGCTGGAGCCGCGTGGTCCAGTACCAGCCGCCGGGCAGGTGTTCGGTTTGCCGGACGGCCTCGGGCGGCAAGGCCAGGGCACGCGGCGACAGGGGCGGCAGAGCCGCAGCGGTGCTGCCCTGCCCCGCTGCGCGCAAGGCGTCGTAGCGAGCGCGACAGGTCTCGCGCGAGATGTCGCTGGTCATGATGCGCAGTTCATGCAGGCGCTGCCGTGCGACGGCTACGGCACATGCCGAGAAAGCCCGTAACGGCACCGGACGCGCCGCGGCTGGCGTCGAGCGTCCGGCTGATCAGCAGGCAATCCATGGCCAGGCTCAGGGTCGGGCGGCAATCAGGTCGATCTCGACGATGCCGTCGCGGGCCAGTCCGGTGACGCCCACGGTGGTGCGGGCGGGACGGCGGTCCGCAGGAAAGTAGCCTGCATAGATCCGGTTCATCACGGCGTAATCGCGCTTGAACTCGGTCAGGAAGATGCGCACCGACACGGCATGCTCCAGCCCGAGACCGAGCCCAGAAAGCACCCGTTTCAGGTTGTCCATCACCTTGTGGGTCTGCGCCTCGATGCCTTCGGGGACGGGAAGCCGGTCGTCGTCGGGGTCGGTCGCGAGCTGGCCGGTGACGAACACGAAGCCGCCGGCCTCGACGGCATGGCTGTAGGGCGCCACCGGTGCGGGTACACCGGCAAGGAGATGAAAGGTCGGGTTCATGGGAGTGTTCTTCCGGTGGACGGTGTGATCGGTTCAAGGAGCCAGGGTGGCCCGGGGTGATGCGGCTGCCGTACCGGCATAGCGCAGCAGAAACTGGCGTGCCCGCTCGGTGGTCGGCGAGGCAAAGAAGGCCTCCGGACGGCCGGTCTCGACCACCGCACCGCGATCCATGAAGACCACGCGGCTGGCTGCCTCCCGGGCGAAGGCCATCTCGTGCGTGACGACGACCATGGTCATGCCGGCCTGCGCGAGATCGCGCATCACGGCCAGGACTTCGCCAACGAGCTCCGGGTCGAGCGCGCTGGTCGGCTCGTCGAAGAGCAGCAGCGAAGGTTTCATGGCCAGGGCTCGCGCAATGCCCACCCGCTGCTTCTGCCCGCCGGACAGTCGCGCGGGGAACACATCGAGCTTGTCGACCAACCCGACCCGCCGCAGCAGGTCCCGTGCCTCATCCAGCACCTCGGCTTTCGGCCGACGCTGCACGTGGACCGGCGCCTCCATCACGTTCTGCAGCACCGTCAGGTGGGGCCACAGCGCGAAGTGCTGGAACACCATGCCGATGCGGGTGCGCGTCAACGCGAGTTGCCGGTCGCTCATCACGACGCCGCCGGTGGAGATTCCCACCGGCTGTCCGTCGATCAGAACCCGCCCGCCGTCGGGTCGCTCGAGCCAGTTGATGCAACGCAGCAGCGTGGACTTGCCCGATCCCGACGGGCCGAGCAGGCAGACCGTTTCGCCGCGGGCGACGTCGAAACTGATGTTGTCGAGCACCTTCAGCGTTCCGAAGCTCTTGCTGACACCCATGACCTGCAGCGTGGGCAGCGAAGTGTCGTCAGGGGCATCGAGTCGGTTCACCTGCGGGCCTCCGCCATGCGGCCGATCGACATCACACCGGCCTCGACCAGCAGGCACAAAGCCCAGTACAACAACACCGCGACGATGAAGGCCGCGAAGGGCACGTAGTGACGCGACTGGATCGAGCTGGCCGCGTGGGTCAGCTCCGGCAGGGCGATGATCGTGAGGAATGCGCTGTCCTTGATGATCTGGATGAGCTGGTTGCCCACCACCGGGCCCGCGGCCAGTACCAGTGGCGGCAGCACGACCCGCCTGAACAGCCGCAGCCCGCTGAAGCCGAAGGCCTGGCCCGCCTCGATCGGGGCGCGGGGCTGCGCCGCCCAGGTCGCGCGCAGGATCTCCGCCATGTACGCGGCGTGATAGACGATGAGCGCCACGAGTCCGGCGCTCCAGTTGTCGAAGCGCACGCCGAGCGAAGGCAATCCGTAATAGAGGATGTAGGCAAACAGCAGGAACGGGGTGCAGCGCATTGCATCGACGAACACGCGAGCTGCCAGCGCGGGAGCACGTGCACGGTGCATCAGCACCGTGGAGAGCAAGGCACCCAGCAGCAGCGCACACACGCCGGCCAGCACCGACAGCAGGACGGTGTTGCCCAGCCCGCTCAGCAGCAGCGACCGTTCGCCCCATACGATGGCGAAATCATCGATCACGCGGCGGCCTCCAGGCGCAGCGTTCGCCGCTCCAGCCAGCGCTGCGCGCTGACCAGCGCGAAAACGATCGGCACGTAGATGGCGAGTGCCAACAGAAACGGTGGCAGCGGCTCGTAGGTCTGCGCGCCGACCCGCGCCGCCGCTCGGGTGATGTCGACCACGCCGACGACGGCCAGCGCCGGCGTCACCTTGACCAGCAGCGACATCTCGCTGACCAGCCCCGGGAGGCTGGTGCGGGCGATCTGCGGCAGCACGATGCGCCGCAGGCGCATGCCGCGGCGCATGCCGACGGAATGGGCCGCCTCGATCTGGTCCTTGGGAAGATCCATCAAGGACGCACGCCAGACCTCGCAGTTGAAGGCTGCCGTGTTCATCGTCAGCGCGATCACGGCGGCGGAGATCGGACCGAGCGGAATGCCGACCACTGGCAGAGCGAAGAAGAGCAGCAAGAGCAGCGTCACCAACGGAGTGGCGCGCAGCAGGCTCACGTAGGCCGCGACCAGCGGAGCCAGCACCGGCACGCGCGCCCAGCGCAATGCCGGCGGCCGACAACAGCAGCGTGGTCAGCGCGCCGTTGAAGATCGCCAGGACGTCGGCGCTGCTCATGCCGGGGTCAGAAGTCCGGCGTGAAGCTCACTGGAAGATCGAAGGCCTCACCGAACCACTTCTTCTGAAGCGCAGGCATCGTCCCATTGGCCTTCTGCTTCGCGATGAAGTCGTTCATGTAGGCCAGCAGCTCGGCGTTCCCCTTCTTGACCGCCCATCCCGGATAGGACTTCCCGGACACCGCCTGGCCGAGTTCGAAGACAGCCGGCTTCTCCGCCACCAGGCTCTTGAGGTTGATCACGGTGTTGACGACGTAATCGGTGCGCCCCAGGGCGAGATCCTGGTAGGCCTCCGGATAGGACGTGTACTCCACCACCTTGCCCATCTTGCCGCCCTGCTGCTCGATCATCGCCTTGAGCTCAGGCAGGCGACCGAGCAGTCCGCTGCCGGCCTGCACGCCGACCGTCTTGCCGTTGAGATCCTTGATCGATTTGATCGAGGTATCGGACTTGCGCTTCACGTAGTAGTGCGTCGCGTCGGCGATCGGGCTGGTGAAGTCCAGCGACTGGGCGCGCTCCTTGGTGATGAGCACGGCGGTGATGGCGATGTCGTACTTGCCGGTGGCCACACCAGCCAGGATGCCGGTCCAGGGCAGGATCTCCTGGCGGATCTCGAATGGTGCTGATTTCCTCAGCGCGTCGACCATCTCGTTGTTGAAGCCGGTGGGCTTGCCGTCCTTGATGAACTCGAAGGGACGGAAGTCGTCTTCGGTCACCACGATCAGGTAGCCGCGCTTCTTGATCTCCTCCAGGGTGGCCGACTGGGCGCTCGACATGACGCCGAGGCCGGCCAGGGGCAACAGCATCGCGGCGAGCGCGACACGACGGGACAGATAACGCGCGAGTCGAATGGACATGGTGGCTTCCTCGTTGGGGTGGATGAAATCAATGCGGGAGAAGAGTCAAGAGCCGCTCGAGGCCGTACGGGCAGGTTCAATCGAGCCTGAAGCCGTGCGCACGCAAATAGGCCGGGAATGCCGCGCCCTCCGGCTCCGCGGCCTGGCGGGCCTTGTCCTCGGACCAGCCGTAGAACGAGGCGACGCCGAAGCGCTGCGGCGAGCGCTGCGCCGTCAGCGCGTGGCGCGCATCGCGGGTGCGGTCGTAGCGATCGATCTGCTCGGCCAGCGCGCTGTCGTCGTAGCGATCACGGTGCAGCGTCAGCGCGCGCGGCAGGCGCAGGCTCACATGACCGGCTTCGGACGGGTAACCCACGCACAACCCGGCGACCGGAAACACCTGATCGGGCAGTCCGAGCAGCGGCGCAACCTCGTCGATGCGGTTGCGGATCACGCTGATCGGGCAGCAGCCAAGCCCCACCGACTCGGCCGCCACGATGAAGGTCTGCATGGCAAGGGCCGCATCGACGGTAGCGTTGAAGAAGCCCTCCAGCGTGGCGTTGTCCACCGGCTTGCCGCGCAACGCGCCTAGACGCTGGAGTCGCCTTGCATCGCCCAGGAACACGAAGAACGCCGGCGCATCGGCAATCCACGGCATGGCCGGGAACATCGCGCCGATCGTCGCGCGCACCACGGGATCGGCGAGCCGCAGGATCGAAGCCTGCTGGAAGTCGGACTTGGCGGACGCGCAAAGCGCTGCGGCTGCCAGCCTCTCGAGCAGCGCCTCGGCAGGCACCTCGTCGGTGTAGCGACGGACGGTCCGGCGACCCAGCAGTTGGTTCAGCAGCGGCGCCTGTGCGCCGCCTTCGTCAGCCGCATCGGAGTCGGCGAAGCGCTGTTCGAGCAACTCGCGATAGGCACTCATGGGCTGTTGGTCCTGAGGCTGATCGTGGGTTTGAAAGTCACGACTGCTTCGTGAGCAATTGATGTGCCACCCGAGGCCCGCCGCCGGTACTGACATCGCCTGTGGCGCAGTCCGCGGCGTCGATGCCTCGAAGGCGCCTGACTGCGCGGGAGGCGTCGCATGCGCGTTCGAGGTGCATGAACGGCGCGCCTGTCAGCTTGCGTGGGCTGTGCTGGTGCGAAGCGTCGCGACTGCAGCGGGCACGCCGATGATCGCGTTGGCGCCGGCAGCCTCTGCGCGGGTGCACGGCTGGCGCCGGCCTCACCTGACACGGCGATCGGATACGATTGCTCACAGATCAACAAGACGAGCGCGCCCCGTGACTCTCGCAGCCCCTTCTCTCTCATGACCGCTGTTCGGCACATGGTGCCCCTAGAGGCCCTGCGGTCCCGATTCGCGATCGTTCAGACGTTCCAGCGCAGCGCCGACGGCCGCTGGGAATCGTCGGACACCTCCGGCGCACAGATCGGTGCAGCGCCATCGTCCGACGCGGGGCTGCAGTTGCTGGATCTCGCGCTCTCATGGATCGCCAAGCCCTGCCGGGGACAGGTAGTCGACGCCCTGAACAGCGCAGTCGGCGGCCCGCTCGACCAGACCCTTCGCTGCGAGGGCGACCCCACGGCAGTGCCGAAGCGCTGGTTCGAGATCAGCCTTTCGCGCCTGCCTGACGAAGACGGCCAGGGCCTCTGCCTGCTGACCGCCCGCGATATCACGCAGGAGCGACTCGCGGTACAGCAGTTGGCCGAGCGGTCGGAGCACTGGGCGCTGGTGTCCACGGCGACGGGGCTTGGCTCGATCACCTACGACATTGCCGCGCGCGTGGTTCACATGGACGAACCGGCGGCAACCCACCTCGGCCTCGGCGCCACGGAAAGCGAGGGCGTGGCGCTCGACGTATGGGTAGGCTGTCTGGTGGCGGAAGATCAGGTCAAGGCTCATGCACTGCTGACGTCGCTGAAGGAGCCGGGCCAGACGCAGGCGCTCACGGTGCGCGTGCCGGGCATCAGTGCCAAGCAGCTCAAGGTGCTGGAGCTGGCTTTTCGTTGCACCAGCGACCGCAGCAGGCTGGTCGGCTCGTCGCGCGACGTGACCGAGGAGCGCACCGTCGAGGAGATGCGCCGCAAGAAGCTCGCGGCCGAGCGGGCCAACAAGGCCAAGAGCGAGTTCATGTCCCAGGTGAGTCACGAACTGAGGACGCCGCTCAACGGCATCCTCGGCTTCGCGCAGGTGATGCAGCTCGACCAGGACTATCCGCTGGCCGACGAGCAGCGCAAGCGTGCCGAGGTCATCCTCTACTCGGGCCGTCGGCTGCTGACGCTGATCGACCAGTTGCTCGACATCGCGCGGATCGAGCAGGGCAAGCGCACGATGGACATCCGCTCGGTCAATGTGGCCTCGGTCATCCGGCGCAGCATCGATCATGTGCGGCCGCTGGCCGACAAGGCCGGTGTCTCGATCGAGGTGGTCGTGGCGCGACCCGACAAGGACGCGGTGCGGGCCGATCCTGCCGCGCTCGAGCAGGTGCTGGTCAACCTGCTGTCCAACGCGATCAAGTACAACAAGCCGCAGGGCCGGGTGCGGGTGCGCTTCGAATCCAAGGTCGGTGCGGCGCTCATCGTGGACGACACCGGTCGCGGCATGACCGATTCGGAGATCGCCCGCCTGTTCGAACCCTTCAACCGTCTCTCCGCCCAGAACACCGAGGTGCAGGGCCACGGGCTCGGTCTCGTCATCACCCGGCAGCTCGTCGAGGCGATGGCGGGAGAACTGCAGGTGCAGTCCAAGCCTGGCGTCGGGTCGCGCTTCTCGGTGCATCTGCCACTGGCCACCCAGTCGCGCTTCGATGCCACGCAGAGCATGCCGCTGGACCTGCCGTCGCAGTGGGGCCCCAGGCGCCATACCGAAGTGCTCTACGTCGAGGACGAAGAGATCAACATGCTGCTGATGCAGCAGGTCTTCACCACCCAGCCGGCGTGGACCCTGCACACCGCCACCACCGGCAGCGAGGGCCTGCGGATCGCCCACCAGCAGTCGCCCGACGTGATCCTGCTCGACCTGAACCTGCCCGACATGTCGGGCGTCGAGGTCTTCAAGCGCCTGCGCAGCGACCCGCGCACGCGCCACATTCCCTGCGTGGCGGTCAGTGCCGACGCGATGCCCGTCCAGATCCGCAAGGCTCTGGCAGAGGGCTTCAGCGACTACTGGGTCAAGCCGCTGGAGCTGACCAGCGTCATCAGCAAGCTCAAGGGTTTCCTGAGCACCAGCGAAACTTAGTACCTGGGTTGCCGGTCACGGCCCGACAGACCACGCCGCGGGCTTCCCGATACGAGTCCACCAGGGCTGTCCGTACGACGCACTACAACTGCCCCGCCGCCATCTGCGACAGCACGTCCAACTGCATCAGCTCCTCGAGCACCGGGTCCGGCCGTTGCAGCCAGACGCCGAGCACGATCGCTGCACTCGCCAGCAGGCCCAGTGCCACGATCCACAGCGGATGCCGGCCCCAGCGCCCGCCCAGCGCGAGCACTGGACCGCGGCCCGCAACGACCGGCTCGGGCACGCCATAGCGCTCCTGCCACTGCGCGATGATCCGCTCGTTCAGGCCGCTCAGGTCGTCTGCCTCGGTCGGCAGCGGCAGCGCACGCAGGGCACTCTGGAGCCGAGCGTCGTCGGACGCCGTGCGGCGGCGCTCGTCGGGGGAGGCTTCAGCATCGTTGGGCGTCATGGCGCGACTCCTTCCAGGTGGCTACGCAGCGCCAGCTTGGCGCGGTGCAGCAGTTGGTGTGCGGCGTTGGGATCGAGTTCCAGCGCGCGCGCGATATCGATGACCGAGGCGTCGGCATAGGCCCACATGGCCACCGCCATGCGCTGGCGTGCCGGCAGCCGTGCCAGACCGCGGCTCAGGCGCGCCTGCGAAGCCTGCAGGCTCAGGCCGGCCATGCCGTGGCCCTCGTCGATGCCGGCCTGTTGGGCCTGATGGGCGTCGTGCAACTCGGTCAACGCCTCATGCTCGGTGGCCTGTTCACGCCGCCCGACCAGCAGGCTGCGGCAGCGGTTGATCACGATGGTGTTGAAGTAGGTGGAGAGCCGCGCCCCCTGGGTGTCGCTCGGCTCGCTGCGCCAGAGCCGAAGGAAGGACTCCTGGACCGCGTCTTCGGCATCCTCGGCGCGGCGCAGCAATTGGATCGCCAGGCCGTAGCCCTGCGGCGTGAGGTCCCGCACCAGTTGCGTGGCGCTGGGGCCGTGACCCTGGCGCGCCTGCCGCCAGAGGCGCCAGTCGTCGGCCTCGGCGGGGGTGCTGCCGAGAGCTCGTGCGGCCGCGCCGCCGAGCCACTCGGTCAGCCGCGACACGTGGTCCATCCCGCCGCCTTGGTTCCAGGGCCGCGGGCCATCAGCGCTCCCGCAGTTTCTCGCGCAGCGCGGCGCGCTCTTCCGGCGTGAGCTTCTCCAGCATCTGCCGGCGCTGCTGAAGCAGTTGCTGCCGCTCCTCGGGTGACATGGCCTGCAGCCGCTCGCGCCGCTCACGGGCCAGGTTCTCGCGCTGTTCGGGTGTCAGCTCCTGCCAGCGCTCGCGGGCGCGGCCGGCCAGCGCGCGCCGCTCCTCGGGCGACAGGCTCTCCAGCCGCTCACGCAATCGGCTCTGGAAGGCAGCACGCTCTTCGGGTGTGGCCGCCTGCAGACGCTGCCGGAGCTGCGCGCGCTGCGCGTCCTGTTCGGCGGGCGTGAGGCGGGCCCACTCCGCGGGGTCCGGCACCTGCACTGGCGCCGCCTGGGCGGTGGCCGTGGCGGCCAGAGCAACGAGGATCAGGGCAAGCAGTCGTGTCACGGAATCGTTCCTCATGGTTGGAGCGTGGCTCGTCGGCGCGGGTCCGTCAAGCGCGCCAGAGATCGGGCAGGCCGCGCGGCGCACCGGGCAGCACGTCGCGCTCGAGCTGGGCGGTTCCGACCTGCAGATGGCGTTGCAGCGCGGGCTTGAGCAGCGCGCGCAGATCGATGGTGGGCCGCAGGTCGCGGCCGTCGAGCAGTTGCGCGCGGGACAGGCCGGGCCAGTCGGCGAGCACCCGGCCGCCCGCCACCCGGCCACCGGCGAGGAAGGCAACGCCCGCGGTGCCGTGGTCGGTGCCCCCGGTGCCGTTCATCGCGGCCGAGCGGCCGAACTCGGTCATCACGATCACGCTGGTGGATGCCCACCGCTCGCCGAGCGCCTCGCGCAACGCCGCGAGCCCCTGGTCGAGCGGCTCGAGCAGGCGTGACAGGCGCGGCGCCTGCTGGCTGTGGGTATCCCAACCGCCGGCTTCGAGCAACGCGACCTGAGGGCCGTCGGGTGCAGTCAGGAAGCGCCCGGCCTGGCGAGCCAGCGCGACGAAGCCGGCGCCGCTGGCGGCATCGGCCATGCCGCCGCTGCGCTGGTCCATGGCCTGCGTGAACATCGGGCCGAGCTGGGCATCGCCCTCGTAGAGACGCGCGACGCGCGCCAGCAGATCGGCATCGGGCGCCGCCTCGCGCGAGGGTGCCCAGCTGCTCGC
>JFJP01027386.1_pt1 | contig 13236 bp, 15 predicted proteins | sample 431651 | NCBI WGS metagenome assembly JFJP01 (sample SAMN02602958, study PRJNA72255) | Microbial mat metagenome, whole genome shotgun sequencing project. | biome: fresh water; feature: sink hole; material: water; isolation source: purple microbial (photo- and chemosynthetic) mats found in...
TTTTTGTTTTAAAATATCCTAATTTATGCAAAACAAAAGAAACAAAATTTTTAAAATATAAAAAATTGTATTTAGAGAAATGTACAAAAATCCGAGAGTAAATAAGAACTTCGATGAGGAAAAAACTACTAAAACAACAAAAAACCAAACATATGATATATCCGAATTGGAAAAATCCATTTCAACTGTTTCATCACCACAGCCCAACCCCAACCCCAATCCCAACCCCAAAAACACAATAATTCAACCACCAAAGCTTCTTCAAAAGTATTATCACAATTTTAATTTTCCATTTGATCCACAAATTACAATTCTAATGAAGAAAGTCGTGATCATAGATTTGAATTCCATTGAAATAATTATATTGAAAAAAAACCCAAGAAGTGATTTTGAATAGGAAAGGTTGTTAGTTTGTTTTGATATCAAGTTTATTTTTTTTATGTTAGGTAATTTATTTTAACTGCATTTTTTTATGTAATTTTCCTTCTTTAAATGATTTTTTTATTAATTTCTTAGGAAAAAACTCTTTAAATGTTAAATAAATATTTATTCGACTCTAACTTACATATTTCAATCCCCCCTTCTTTCAAAAGCTTTAAACTATTCTTATCATCAAATTCTTCATCATAAACCACCCTCTTAATCTTCGTATGTTTTATGATCTTCGCACAAAAACTACACGGAAAAAGTGTTGTATAAATAGTTGCTCCTAATAATAAATTGAGCTTTGTTTCTAAGATAGCACTCTCTTCTGCATGAATGCAGATGCATTTATGCAAATCAATGCCTTGTTTCGCATTAGAATTACATCTATTACAGCCATTTTCATAGCAATTTTTCGAAAGAGCTGGGGTTCCATTATAACCAGTAGATATGATTCTCTTCTTTTGCATAATTACGGCACCGACTGATCGTTTCATACAATTGCTTCTGGCTTTCACAGCATAGGCTATTTTCATGAAATATGTGTCCCAATCTGGCCGAAACGGTCTTTCAATTGCTATTCATTGAAAAAAAGCATTTTCAGAAAATTTATTTAAAAATCTTGTTTTTAAATTGAAAAAAACATTTATTTAAGAAAAAAAAATTTTAATAGAAAAAAGAATTTATTACATGAACGAGAGATTTCGATGAGATTGTGAAGAAATTCAAGGTTTGAAAAATTTTTTAGACGGAAATTATTTTGTTCAATACAATCGGTGATTTGTGTTTTGGTATAAAGCTTCCAATTTTATAAAAATAAAATAAAATTCAGTAATTCATATTATTTACAAAATCGTCAAGTTCTATAAAGCTGTTCAATGTGATATTTTTATCGTATTTTTTGCAGAAATTCTCGTATCTTTTCTTCAAAGGAGTGTCCACAAAAACCAAATGAAAATAATTCCTTTTACTATCCAAAAAAATAAAAAATTAATTCCTTTTACTAAGAAAAAAATTAAAAAATTATCATTGATTTTAAAGAAAATACCGCATGAATTTCACTTGTTCCATTGAAGTTATAGGAAAAATCACGATATTTTTATTATAAAACAGAAGCTGTTTTTTACAAATAATCATCGCTTTTTCTGATTCCCCCTGATTTTCTTGGAAAAACTGTTCTAAAATCATCAGATTTATCTCGAAATTCTCAGCGAATTTGGTATTTTCAGATTTTTTTTCATTTTGAATTCCGTTAACATCTTCGTTTTTATCTTTAATTTCTTTGAGTTCTCCTTTCGAATTAATTATTTTTCCTTTATCGAAATTCCTCAGCTTTTTATAATCATAGAAAGGCAGTTTTTCTATTTGAAACCCCCATATTTTCGATAAATGTGCCGCAAATTCCTCTTTTCCACTTCCGGGTTTTCCTACTATTCCAATAATTACCATGTTTTCTTTCACAAAAATTTGCTTTATAAGTTCTTTTTAATAAAATAGTTTTTTTTAAATAAAAATAAAGCTTCAAATTTTGCACACATTTTATTAATTTTCTTCAAAATATTTATAATTTTTTAAACAAAAAAAAATAAATAATAAAATGAGAGAAAATTATAGGAAGGCTATTTTTATTGCACTCTTACTCACAGTCCTAGCAGTCATGGTCTTCTTTACAGCCATAGAAGACGCACAAAAGCCGACAAATGTCACTAATACTGATGTATTATAAAGAAATTACTCTTAAATAACACCTTTTATTTCCATAAATACCCCCTATCCCAAAACCCTTATTTCTTTGTAAAAATCCTTTATTTCTCTCTAAAAAAAGACCGAAATAGAACAAAATGATGAAGAAACTTCCGTTATAGTTTCCCATTACACTTTTCCAAGCCTTTTATCAACAAATGCCTCATTTTCCACTATGTTGGACTTTTTAAAAAAACACGATTTCGTCGGACGATGGCAACAAACACCAAGTTCGCAGGTTTTTTTTTTTACTTAAAAACTCTAATAAATTAAATGAATTTTATTTTTGTAAAGAAACCGTTTGATTTTTTCGAATCAAATTCTGGAAAAGTGAGGTTGTCTATCTCAACTTATAGGAATGTTTCAAGAAAATATGAGTTTTTCTTATATGATGGCGATTATATTGATAAGAAGTTTTTATGGCTAAGGATCTTTGAAGTGACAGGCGCTGAAAGCAATCAAATGAATTCTAGTGAAATTTCCTTTGAAAATCTCACAGCAATGGGTTATTTACAGAATCGTTATGAGATAGTGAATAGGAAAGAGTTCATGAATATTAGTTTGAAAATAGGGATAAATCTTGAGAAGTTGAGGAAAATGAAAGAAGGAGATAAATATACTGATCTTTTAAGACTAGATTTCGATCTTTCTCCAAGAAATTCAGGCAATATTTCAATAGATTTTCACGCTAATTTAAGAATAGATGAAGTAATTTTATTGGAATTTTATGAGTTTTATCATTAATTTTTTCCTTTATTATAAGTTTTATCAATGAATTTTTCTTTTATTTCTAGAGTTTATATCCTAAAACAGTGAGATATGCGATAATGGTCGGTGGGGTTGCGATAATTCATTCTATTGCGTGCTTTATGATGATTCAAAGGATACTTCAAAGCGAAGTTGAGGGCAATTCTTATTCTTTGGTCTCTTTAAGCTTTATCGCAATATGGGATATGTACCTTTGTATTGTGAATTTCCTTTTAGCAGTGAAAGTTGAAGTAAAATAATAGAAAATTGGGCTTTTGATAAAATAATGATGATTTTTAGGCATATTTTCATTTTCTTGTGACACCAGCTTTCTGTTATTTTGCTTTATTCACGGTTTTCGAAACGAGATTGCTGATGATCATATGGAAAGCAAGGTATTTTCCAGGACAATCTGTAATTTTCTCAATATCCATGTAATTTATTCAATATTTATAGAATATAGAGATTTTGAGAAACAGTCTTTTCAAATTTTACATGAAATTCTGTAAATTTTATTAAAATTTTTGATTGATTCAAATGTATTTTATTTGAAAAAATAGACTTTTTTCTGACAATAATTCTAATTATGGCCAATAACCTCATAACCTCAAACATTTTTCTCTTTGCGATCAACCTTTATTTCATTCCACAAATCGTGCATTCTACCCTCAAAGGACAATTGATCAAACCTGATAAAATCTTCTTGTATGGCCTCATGTTACCACGTAGTTTTCTTGTGGTATTTATTCATTTATTCTTTATTTTTTACTTTATTTAAAATTCTTCATTTTTTTCTTAATTTTATTTATTTAATTAATAAAAGCTTTATCTCAAAGGCTGTCCCTTTAGCCTATTTGAAATGACTCCTTCATTTTTCTTTGTATTCTGTACACTCTTTGTCTTAGCCCTTCAAGTAATATACATATCATTTCTTCTAAATAGTCTCTTCATTAATTAATTCTTTCACACATATAATACATATTTTTAATAATATAATAAATTACTCATTTTTCATCAATTATCTCTTCCTAAATTCAATTTTTGTCAAAAAAAAAGCTCATTATTATCTATATCCAAGAGTATTATGGCCCTAGATTCTTTTTGCCGAAGCGTTTTTTCCCGAATTCCTATGATTATTTCTTGAATCTCCCTGATACAGACCTTGAAATGTGCACTGAATCAGCAGAAGATTGTGTGATTTGTCTTAATCCCTTACATCAAAACCCAAATATCAATGTAGAAAGCCAGAGTTTGGCGAATAATCAACATCCTTATTTCCAGAGATTGGTGGTGCAAAGGAAAATTATGCAAACACCTTGTCAACACAAATTCCATTCAGTTTGTCTTCTGCAATGGATGACGATAAAAATGGAATGTCCCACCTGCAGGAATCCACTGCCGCCTTTGTAATATCAAGCCTTTTTTTTTTTGTTCTAATAATTTTGCAGTTAATTTCAATTTCGCAACAAATCACCCAAATTTTAATTTTATTAATTAAATTATTAATTTTTTCATAATTTTTATCACAATTTCAAATAAAAATGAAATTTTCCTACAATTTCTATTACAAATCCCAATGAATTCAGATCAACTTCAAATAAAACTGAACCCCAACGGTCTCCCTTTTTTTAAAAAGCTGTTCCTTCAGTACAAATCCGCACTCTCATCAGAGCCCTTCTATCTCCATTGCCAATTTGACCCCTCTAAGCTTCTTTTCATCTCTTACCCTCTCGAAAACTCTCGAAATCTCAGCTATTTTCTTTTAAGTGATGATCTTTTTATTGAGGATATTCAAACAACTCGTTCACATTTCATGCTAAAACTCTCAGATTCAACATTTTTTACAAAATTCTTGCGTTTATTCTCAGAAAAAAGCTCATCATTTTCATTGACTTTTATTGAAAATGTGCTAACTCTTCTATATTCTGAAGGTTCAGAGCTCAGAACCAGAACATTAGAAGCTTCTATTGCTGATGCAGGAGCTTTATCAGATGTTTTTCCTTTTGTAAGCTTGTTTATGGGGAATATTCCTACAAAAGAACTGTTGAAATTCAGTGAGATTGTCAATAGAACTGATGGAGGTTTAGTGATAGATTTAATGCTCGAAGAGAGCAAATTAGACTTGAAATTAGAAGTTAAGATGCCTTTTGAGATGAAAGTGGAGATTTTTGAGATAAAAGTCGAAATTTTTTCAGAAAGATGCAAAGAAAAAATGGAGTTTAGGTTCGTTTTGGATAAAAGCAGAGCGAAAATCCTGATGATTGTTAGTAATTTCGGAGAAATTGCTGGGATTGGGGTTAGTGAAGATAAAAGGCTTTTTATGATGTATCGGAAAGAAAATGAAAAGGGGGAATTAGTGTATGAAATGGGGTTTATGATACCTTTTTTGGAGGATTTCGAGGATAAAAAGATGAAGGAAGAAGAAAAAAATGAAGATGAAGAAGAAAAAAATGAAGATGAAAAGAAATCTCATTTAAAAAAAGGAGAAATTAAAGAGGAGGAAGAGGAAGATGAGGAGGAATCGTTTAATTTATTTAAAAAATCTAATATGTATTAATTTATTTGAGAGTGTTTAATGGAAAATTGTAGGAAAATAATTTAAAAAGTATTAAATATTGAAAGAAAGAATATAAATATTTTTTTATTTTTTTTAAAAAAAAAAATATTTAAAAAATTAAAAAAAAATTAAAAAATAAAAAAAAATTTAAAAAAATTGAAAAATTGAAAAATTCCTGTTAACTATTTTTATATAACTCCACACTTCCAAAAAAACTTACCAGAAATGAACTTCAAAGACAAACAAGCTTGGATCCTATCCACTCAGAACCATATGTTCGATCAGAAATCCCTTACTGTTAATCTATATCCCAAACCTCCCAAACAGAAAGAAAAACCAACTCTTCTCAAAAAAAAGCCTAAACAATTAGAACCTATTGATAATAAAACCCATAAACTATCATCTTCTTTAAAGAATGATGAACTTCTTATAAAAAAACAAATAAATCCATTGAATAAATCTCCTGAGTTTGAGATTCCTGAGGTTGGGGAATGGGAATTCGAAGAAGAAAGCTCAAATGATGTTTGGGAAATGATGGACGGTTTCGAAGATAAAATCAATAGGAAGAAAGAATCGATGAGCGAGATTGAGCGTTTAGAGCTTGAACATAAGAAAATGATCAATATGACTGAAAGAATTAAACAGAAATAAGAAAAAACCTTTTATTTAATTTGGCTTTTTTATTAAAAAAAAAAAAAAAAACTTTATCATTGAAATTAATTTTAATTTTAATCAAAAAATTGAAAAAACAAAAAAACAAAATCTCATCAATGACAAATATGGAACTTTTGAACTAAAACTTTAGAAAATCATCAATGACATGAAAAACTTACTAATTATGGCCTTTTTATTGTTAATTTAAATTTTATAGAGTTTTTAATCTTTATTTTAATTATTTAAAAAAAAATATATTGAAATTAATTTTTGCTGAAATAAAATCACAAAAGAAAATCTTTTTATGGTGTTTGCTTCAATTTATTTTCTCACCGAAAGAATTGGGGATACTGTGGGCATTCCTGAAGATCAAATTCGCATGCTCCTTTCTTTAATAGTTTGCATGCCTCTGGGTTTCATTTTCAAAGCAATTGAAAATAGGTTATTCAGAGATATATATGGTGTATTTTTCGGCTTAGCTCTACAAACCTTTGTTTATGGACAAGGAGTTTTTGTGACTTTAACACAAACGGCAATAACTTATTTTTTAGTGATGATTTTTCAAAGAAAAGCTGCCAAAATTGTGTTTGCAGAGAGTCTTGTGTTCCAATCTGCATATCATATTTATCGGCAATATGTGGATTTTGGAGGGTGGAAACTTGATATTTCGACTATTGTCATGATGTACACCTGCAAATACACTTCGTTTGCCTTTTGCTATGAAGACGGAGGAAAACCTCTTGAACGACTTACTGAAGGTCTTTTATTTAATTTATTTTGGTTTTCATTCACAAATTTTTATAAAATAGATCAAAAACTGAGAAGAATCGAAAAATTGCCAAATATTTTATCTTATATGTCTTATATCTACTTCTTTTCAGGATCATTAATAGGTCCGAGCTTTGATTTCATTGAATATCGAGATTTCATCCATAGAAGAAAACTCTATAGCAATATTCCATCTTCACTCTTCCAATCCCTGAAAAGCTTCTTAAAATCCTGTGTGTTTATGGTTTTCCTCGTGCTTTTCGCAAGCAAATTTCCTTTGGAGTATTGTGGAACTGATGATTTCGGCCAACAATCCTTGCTTTATCGTTTCTATTTCCTCAATGTTTCAATTTCTTTTGCAAGATGTCGATATTTTAGTGGCTGGTTAATGGGACAAGCTGGGGTAGATGCCAGTGGATTGAGCTTTGGAGGCAAAAGAAAAAATGGCTCATTTATTTGGGATAATATTTTGACTGCTGATCCCGGATTGGAATTGCTTTCTTCACCCAAAGACAAAATTGATGTAACTATTTGGGGTTTTTCTAGGGTTTTTAACTGTAATAAAGAAATGGAATGCATCAGTGGCTGCATGGCTTAGAAGATATGTTTATTTCAGGATCTTTAGCGAGGAGGAAATAAAGAAGAAACCACATAAAGGAGTCATCGCTCAGAATTGTACATATTTTTCTCAAAATTTTTTGAATTTAACTCTCACATTCTCATCATTAATTTTTATTTTTATTTTGTGAATGAATTTCTATTTTTTTTTTCTTTTGTATTTTTTGTAATTATTTTATTGAAAAAGGCACTTATTTGGTTTCGGCTATTTGGCACGGGTTTTATCCGAGCTATTACATCGCTTTTATTCATTGGGGTTTTGTCTCAACTGTTGCTCGATATTTCTTCAAATTATCTCTGAATTTCCCAAATTTCGATTATAACAATCCTCTATATAAAGCCATTAGATATTTGGTTCCCAGTTTCATGCTGAATTATTTCGGTATCGCCTTTTTGAATCTTCGAGTTGAAACAGTCCTGAAATACTTCAATAATTGTCTTTGGATCCCCAATATTATCCTTTATTCATTAATGGCTTTCTTTTTGATAACAGGTTTTTTTTAATTTTTTATGTTTTGATTTCAATTGTTTTTTTTTAGGATTTAGACAAAAAAAACCTATTGCGAAAGAAGTTAAAGAAAAAAAAACGGAATAAAAAGAGGAATTGCAATTGAATTTTTAAAGAAATTCTTTTTTTTTAAAAAAAATTATCAAATAAAATTGAAAAAATAACTATTTTCTCAAAAATAATGGATTTATCAACTTCGCATCCAAATTTCAATTATTACGATCCATTCGACACTTCTTCCTTAATAAAATGCCGGAATTCAAGCACTTTTCTCATCAGTATGAAAAGTCCATCATTGCAAAAAAATTCCAATCAGAAAAGATCGATTAAAACCGCCACTTCAAAACAAAAACCTTCGCAATTAGAACCTTTTTCATTGGAAAATCCTTCTTCTAATGAGGAGGTTTCGAGACTTAGGTCTTTGATTTTCAATGAAAATAAGGAAATTCAATATCAAAAAATTTTGGACACGAAAAGCCAGCAAATAAATGTATTGCAGGTTGAGCTAAAGAAGATGAAATCAAGTGTTTCTAGCAATTCTCTTATGAATAATAACGAAAATTCTAATAATAACAGCGAGAATTATGAAGAAGCAATCACTTTTTTGAAGAAAAATCTTCAATATTCTATTGAAAAATGTTCAAATACTTATCGAGTAAACCTCTTTTTTTTTCATAAAAACAAACTGATTTTTCATAGAAAAACATATTTTTCTTGCTTTTTTCATTATAATAAAATCTAATTTTTATGATAAAATTCTGTCTTTTCCTTCTTTTTTTTTGAAAGAATTCTTCTTTTAGATATTAGCTTCACGGAATGCTCAACTTTTTGAACTGATAACACAATTGGATTCCTTTAAGAAACAAGGCCTTCGAGAATTGGATATCATAAAGCTTAAAGACTCACTTTTTTCACTTACAGAAGCCACACAATCTTCTTCTGCAAAAGATCTTGAAGTTCTCTTTCTTTCTCAAAAAAACCCCAAAAATCTTAAATCCTCTAAATTTTTTTTCTATAATAAAAGCTGGCTGAAGCCTTGAAGCTTTTACAAGAGAAAAACCATGAAAGTATAAAAATGAGCAATAGATTTGAGAAAATGAAAAGTCGCGGCGATTTTTTTGAAAGAAAATTACAAGAGGCAAAACAACACAATTCTTCAGTTTCTGAAGATTTGAAAATCCAACAAAAAAATTTGCATTTAGAAGAAACGAAGAATTCACAACAGGGGAAAAAAGTTTTCGCGTTAAATAAGCTCGTGAAAGTGCTGAATTCAAAGGATACACATATGACCGATACAAATAATTATAAAGGAGTTATCAATGACCTTGTGAAAGAAGTTGAAAATCTCAAAAGAGTTATTTCTGGAAAAGATAAGGAAATCGAAAAATTACAGGAGAGTAATGGAAAATTGAAGAATAAAACTGTGAATTTAGCTAAAAGACTAGAAGTTCTGCAGATGAATTTGAATCAGAATAATGAGAATAAAGAAGTGGATGGGGAAGAGAGATTCGATGACGAAAGGTTTTCATTACTCGCAGAAATGAAACTCCCACCTATGCTAGATTATAGAATTCAGGATATTTCACCCATTATTTCAAGTAAATTCAAAAAGGGGTTATTCTGTGTTTTTTATCTTAGGGTAATTTAGTGAAATTTTTTGAATTTTATGGAATTTGTGAATTTGATAAAATAAGAAATTTGAATTTGTTAAATTTATTGATTTTTAAAAAATTTTAGAATTTTTTTCATTATTTATTCTAAATAAATTACTTTTCTCTTTAGATTTGTTGATAGATATTGAAAACCAAGGCAGTGATGCGATTTTCAACCATTTTAAAGAGCAAACAGAAAGTCCAGAGGAACGAGCCGAGGTGATTCGAGCAATCACAATTCAGTTTTCTTCTTTTAAAGAGTTCGCAGAATCATTAAATTGTCTGATATTCCATATTAATAAACTCATGGAAACTAGCAATCTTCCTGATTTACTGAGTTATTTGAGCCAAAATCTGAAGAAAGTCTTCAAAGCTGAAAACCTTCGTCTTTGGATTGATGAAAAACTAACAGGAGTTCTTTATTCTTATGATGAAAAGAAACAAATGGTTCGTTGTTTGAATAATAAAGGCTATTTATTTAAAGCCCATGAATCAGGAATACCTTTAAACAGTTGATTTTCTTATATTTAATGTATTTATTGATGTTTTTCTTTAAGAAATTCATGAAAAAAATCTATTGCTTTGTGAAAGTATTACAGAAACTGAGTTGAAAAAAGTGTATGTTGATGGATTATTGTTAATTCCTTTAGGAGAATACTTCCATAAAGCTAAAGGAATTTTAGAAATCAGTGGGTTCACGAATTTAGAAGAAAACAACACAAGAGTTCGAGCTCTTGATTTTGAATATCATGCTATTGTATTAACCTTATTTACCAAAGGACTTTTGAATAAACTCACAAAAGAAGCTATAAGTGCTCAAGAACGAAGGTTTTAGAAGTGACTTTTCTTTATAAAATCAAATGAAAATTAGGCTTAAAGAACTATGGGAAGACTCATTAATGGACCTTTGTTCAAGTAATTCGGATTTCGTTTTTGCAGAGAAAACGAAATATTGGGCTGAAAGAATCTTTAATGTTTCTAATATTCAATTCCTTTTCGTTGAAAAAAATAAGCTGATTCGACATTTATCAGCTTCTTCCTTTGAAGAATTCTCTGCAGAATTAGGAGTAGCAGGCTCTGTGGCTCAAACACAAAAGCCTTGTTTTATTCATAATCTCAAAAACTCATCTTTGTTTAATACACATGTTGATTTAAAAACACTTATGTCAGTTTTAACGTTCCCTGCTCTTGAAGATATTGTGGTTGAAGGAATAAAAGAGAAAAAATGCTTGGGGATTCTACAAATACCACTAAAAGATGTCGGGAAAGTCAGGGCTGGGGAAAATGAAAAGGAGAATGTAGAAGCTTGGGCAGGCTTGTTTGGAAAGACTGTAGAAATGGCATTTAAATATTATAGGAGAGAACTGTGAAATTGGGAAATTTCAAAATTTTGTTTGGGATTGGTTTGCAAAACCTTTTTTTCATTAAAAAAAAATTTCATTTTTTTTTTGCTTTTTGAGAACAACTAACTAACGTACCAAATTTGCCTAAATAAAAAAAGAAAGTTTCTTTTTTTGTTTTAATTATTTTTTATTTGAACTAAAAAATATAACAATTTAGAAAAATAATAATTATAAAGAAATTAAGTTAAAAAAATTCATAGTTTTTTTTTTTCATTTCTCTTCGAAAAAAACTTATTAATACATCCAATCTTTGATTTTTCTTTTGTTTTTTTTTCTTATAAAAACCATCTAAAATACAATTCACAATGGGCAACGGTTGCAAAAATTTCTTTTGTCACAAAAAACCTTTCGAACGTGATCCTATCCTGTATTTATCAATGTCCCCAAGCAAATTCGCACATCTCGGTGGTCTGTAAAAAAAACAAAACATCAAATTAATCAAAACCATCCATCTATTTTTTAGAATCAAGCCCCAACACAAGTGATTTCCAACGTGTGCGTCCTTCAGATTTCATTCAAAAAAAAATAGGCTCTATAAAAAACGACTATAAAATAAGCAAATCTCCTCTTGGCAAAGGTTTTTTTCACATATTTCTCTTTTAAATAATTTTTAAAAAAGGTGCATATGGAGAAGTTCGCAAGGCGATTCATCGAACGACTGGTTTAAAACGAGCAATAAAGATAATAAATAAAGAAGATTTATCCAATTCTGAAAAAGATCGATTAAAATTAGAAGTGGAGATTCTCAAGACTATCGTATTAAACGTTTAAACCAAAATTTTAGCCTAAATTTTCAAAGGACCACCCAAACATCATCAAAATTTTTGAATTTTATGAAGAAGTAGATCGTTTTTTCATTGTCTCAGAACTTTGCACAGGCGGTGAGCTCTTTGATAGGATCACTTATGAAAATCATTTAGGGGAGCATGAGGCTGCTTTGATCATGAATCAAATTTTTTCAGCAGTATATTATTGCCATAAGAACAAAATCGTACATAGAGATCTGAAACCCGAAAATATTCTTTATTTTAATGACGACATTGATTCCCCTTTAAAAATCATCGATTTTGGAACTTCTAAAACTTTTGTTCCAAATGAAGTAATGCATCAGAAATTCGGAACTCCTTATTATATCGCTCCTGAAGTTCTTAAGAAACATTATGATGAAAAATGCGATATATGGTCATGTGGAGTGATTTTATATGTAATATTAAGTGGAAGACCACCCTTTCAAGGCAAAAATGAGAAAGAAATCATGGATAAAGTCGAACGCGGTGTTTTTCCGATGGATACACCTGAATTTGATGAGATTTCTATCGAAGTGAAATATTTTATATTAGAATTAATGGCATATGATCCTAATAAGAGACCGACTGCTGAGCAGGCGTTGAATAATAAATGGATAATAGATTTGACGAAGAAAAAAAAATTGATTAATAACAATTTCGCGAAACAGAGTCTGATAAATTTGAGAAAGTTTCGGGTTCAACATAAACTTCAACACGCGATTTGGGTGTTTATTATCCAAAATGTAGCGAATAATGATGAAAAGAATAAACTTTTAGCTATTTTTAAATCGTTAGACAAAGATAGTGATGGAATTTTAAGCAAAGAAGATATCGTTTGGGGTTATCAACAAATGTTTAAGTTGGAAGATGCGAACTCTCTCGTTGAAAAAATTATGAATAGAGTTGATGCTAATAATAATGGAAACATATATTATATGGAGTTTTTGATGGGGACTATGAATAAAAAAAAAGTTTTGTCGAAGAAAATTCTGGAAAAAGCATTTAAAATGATTGATAAAGTGGGTTTCTTTTTTTTTTTTAAATGAGATCATTTTAGGTTTTTAGGATGAATCAGGTTTTATTACCAAAGAAGAATTGATCCAAACGTTTAATTCGGTGAAAGTTAGCGAAGAAAAATGGGAAAATCTTATCAAAAAGATTGATTTAAATGGGGATGGAAAGATTTCCATGAAAGAATTCAAGGAAATGATGATGAAATACGCTAAAAGTTTTGAATGAATAAAAATAAAATGCCTTTTATTAAATTTTGTTTTTCTTGTTTTTTTTCTAAAAAATTACTTGTAAATTTAATTTGTTAAATTTTTTTATTTTTATGAATTTATTTATAAATTTAATCAAATTGTTTAATAAAAAA
>JFJP01001264.1_pt2 | contig 13235 bp, 17 predicted proteins | sample 431651 | NCBI WGS metagenome assembly JFJP01 (sample SAMN02602958, study PRJNA72255) | Microbial mat metagenome, whole genome shotgun sequencing project. | biome: fresh water; feature: sink hole; material: water; isolation source: purple microbial (photo- and chemosynthetic) mats found in...
TTACTTTTTCCAAATTAGTTTTCGTTGTAAAGCTAAACTAATTTCGTTATCTAGCAAATCACTCATAGACATATTTGAATAAGCTGCTTGTTGCGGAAAAATACTTTGTGGCGATAAACCTGGGTTGGTATTGATTTCAATAAAATGAGGAACATCATTCATGATGATAAAATCGGTTCTTGAAAAACCCGACATTCCAAGTGCTTCATAGACTTTTATAGCCGTTTCTTCAACACGATTTTTAATTTCTTTTGATAAGTTTGCTGGTGTAACTTCTTCTGATTTGCCTAAATATTTGGCTTCATAATCGAAGAAATCATTTTCAGATAAAATTTCGGTGATTCCCATTACTTTGGTTTCGCCTTTATATTTGATAACGCCAACCGAAACTTCTCGCCCTTTTAGATACGATTCAATCAAAATATCGTTGTCCTCTGTAAATGCATAGGTCAATGCTTTGTCAAAATCTTCTAGTGAATTTACTTTAGAAACACCCAATGAACTTCCCGATTGATTTGGTTTTACAAAGAAAGGCAAGCCTAATTCTTTAGCCACTTCGTTTCCATCAATAGTATTACCTTTTGATACATAAATAGAATTGGCTTTTGGAATATTAAATTTTGATAACACTGACAGTGTATCACGTTTATTAAAAGTCAAACTCGATTGGTAAAATCCGCAACCTGTATAAGCAATTTCTAATAATTCCCAATACGCTTGCAGGTGTCCATCTTCGCCTGGAGTGCCGTGAATGGTATTTGAAATTACATCAAATTTGATGGTTTGGTTGTCTTTTGTAAATGAAAAATCAGCTTTGTTTATAGGATATTTTGTTCCGTCTATTAAACAATACCAATCGTTTAAAAGGATATGAACTTCAAATACTTGATATTTTGATTTGTCTAAATTGTTTAAGATTAATTGACCACTTCTTAAAGATATTACAGATTCATCCGAATATCCACCCATAACAACGGCTACGTTCATTTGATTTTATTTTTTTAATACAATACAAATTTAGCACAATTGTTGAAACTAAAAATTATATCTTTGCGATAAATAAATTTTATTTATGAGTTTACGTAATTATCTTACTAGTCGAGTTTTTTTTGCTCAAGGTTTGGCAGCATTAGCAATAATAGCTGTTTTGGCTTATTTGTTTTTTCATTGGATTACGTTTATTACCAATCATGGCGAGGAAATTACAGTTCCCAATTTGGCAAAATTAAAACCACTACAAGTTGAAGAAAAATTAGATGAATTAGATTTGGAGTACCAAATTATAGATACGGTTGATTATCAACCTCAATTTCCTAAACTTACTGTAGTGCAACAAGAACCTACTGCTGGCTCTAAGGTAAAAGGTGGAAGAACCATTTATATTAAATTAAATGCATCAACTTTCAAAATGGTTGCTGTTCCAGATTTAATAGAAAAGACTTATAGACAAGCAGTTCCAACTTTAAAAGCAATCGGATTGCAAGAAGGAACTATTCGATATGTGCCTTACATCGGTAAAGATATGGTGCGTGAAATGTGGATTAATGGTCAAAAAATTAAACCAGGAACGAAAGTGTATAAAGCTACCAAAATAGATTTAGTTCTTGGTGATGGAAAAGTGGGTTTTGATGAAACGGTGTTAGATACCATTTCGAATGCAGAAACTCCTATAGATACCATTCCGAATGAACAATAATAGTGACTTACAAGAACCAGAAGAAGAACTTTTTGAGCATTACAGGTTTGACGTGCCTAAAGGTCAAGCATTTCTTAGAATTGACAAGTACTTGATGTTGATGGTTCCAAATGCCACTAGAAACAAGATTCAAAATGCGGCTTCCAATGGCGATATTTATGTAAATGATGTTCAAGTAAAGTCAAATTATAAAGTAAAACCATTTGATGTAATTAGAATTTTATTAGCACATCCACCATTTGAAAATAGGGTAGATCCTGAAGATATTCCATTAGATATAGTTTATGAAGACGATGCTTTATTAGTGATTAATAAACCGCCAAATTTTGTAGTACATCCGGGTCATGGCAATTATACTGGGACTTTGGTTAATGCTTTGGCTTTTCATTTCGAAAATTTGCCTTTAAACAGTTCAGAACGCCCAGGATTGGTGCATCGCATTGACAAAGATACTTCCGGACTTTTGGTTGTTGCCAAAACAGAAGCTGCAATGACACATTTGGCAAAACAATTTGAAGATAAAACTTCAGAAAGGGAATATGTTGCTTTAGTTTGGGGAAATGTGAAAGAGGAGGAAGGAACAATAACCGGAAATATAGCTCGTCATGTTAGAGATAGAATGCAAATGGCTGTTTTTGCTGATCCGGAAATAGGAAAGCATGCGGTTACTCATTATAAAGTTTTAGAACGATTTGGTTATGTTACTTTAGTTTCGTGCAAATTAGAAACGGGCCGCACTCATCAGATTCGTGTACACATGAAGCACATTGGCCATACCTTATTTAATGATGAACGTTATGGTGGAAATCTTATTTTGAAGGGAACTACTTTTACTAAATACAAACAGTTTATAGACAATTGTTTTAAAACATTACCACGTCAGGCACTTCACGCCAAAACACTTGGTTTCATTCATCCAAATACTGGTGAAATGATGCGATTTGATACAGAAATACCTAAAGATATGGCAGATTGTATTGAAAAATGGAGAAACTATTCTAAGTCCAATGCTTCTGAGGAAGAGGAATAAAAAAAGGACTTTCTACTCCTTTTTTTACTTTTTTTAAATACTCACTTACTTAATTCGGTTTTTCTTTATTCTTGAAAGTATAAATTGTTTTATCTTATGAGAAAACTTTTTGCTAGTATGGTTTTGATTTGTGGCATATCGCATACAAATTATTTCATCAGAATTAGATACATCTATAGTGGGGTCAAATACATTTTTCTGGCATAAATTACAAAATTTAACCTTTTCATTTGGTGAAAGGTCTAGCCAATTTTCTTGACAAGATTTTGGCATTTTCCTGTTCATTATATTATTGATTTATTTTAATTTCAAACATTTTATCCCAATTTTTTCCTGTAACAAAAAAGGTTTTAGTTGCAGGATTATAAGCTATTCCATTAAGGACATTTCTATCAGCGATTGGTGTAGTTTTTCTTTCTAATGCTGCCAAGTTAATAACTCCTTCTACAACACCATTTGTAGGATTTATAATTACAATAGCATTTTTATAATAAACATTGCTATAAATTTTTCCGTTAACCCATTCCAATTCGTTTAACTGTTTTACCTTAGTGTCTTTTGAATACACATTTACATAATCTACAACGCTCAAATCTTCTGGATTTAGCTTATAAATTTTCTCTGAACCATCTGATTGATATAAATATTTACCATCATTCGTTAATCCCCATCCTTCAATTTTTTTTGTGTAAGGAAGTTCTTTTACTTTTTTTAAGGTTTTGGCATCATAAACAAAAGCAATAGATTCTTCCCAAGTAAGTTGGTAAATTTTATCGTTTAAAAATGTAATTCCTTCTCCAAAAAAACGAGGTTCTAAATCTATTTTTAAATCAATTGCTCCAGTTTTATAATTCGTTTTTCTTAAAGTTGAGGCTCCTCTTTGTCCGGTTCCTTCATATAAAACACCATTGTAAAACTCTAATCCTTGTGTATAAGCTTTGATATCATGAGGATATGTGTTTACAAGTGTAAATTTTAGAATTTTAGGTTCTAAATTAGAAATCACTTCAATTCTTGTAGAATCCATTTCGGTAGCCCCATCATAATGAATAGTGGCTTTGATATTTTGATATCCTAATTTTTGATTTTTTAAAGGAAATGAAAAACTAGAATTACTTTTGCTAGAACCCACTTTTTTATCATTAATGGTATAAACAACACTATCAATTTTTTGAGTTTTTGGATTATCTACTTCAAGATTTAATAGGTCTTCAGTAGTGTATTGCGCTTTTATTTTGCTTTCATTTATGGTAAAAAAATCTTCATCGGTAGTTTTGCAACTGAATGACAATCCGGCTAATAAAATGACAGCTAATGCTTTATAATTTTTCATCTGATTTTAATTCTAATAATAGATACAAATGTATTATTTAAGATGTTAATTTCTTGCAAAAATATAAAAAGATTGTATCTTTGCATCGGCAAGTCCTACACGACCAGCTCCTGCAGAATCCTCCAGGATGGGAACATAGCAAAGGTATGTGGTTGTAGCGGTGCGATGTAGGTCGCTTGCCATTTTTATCCTGAACTTGATTCAGGTTTTTTTTTAATATGAACTCGTTTCTTATTCTTCTTTTTATAGATATTTGTTAAAAAAAAAATAACTTCAACGCACCTTTAATGAATTTATCTTGGCAAATAGTTCGATTAGAATTAAAGGAAACGTTCTCTATTTCTTACGGAAATTATACTTTTAGAGACGCATTAATCGTTTCATTGAAAAGTCACAATGCAACTGGTTATGGCGAATGTACCGCAATTGACTATTATCAAATAAACTTACAAGATTTTGTTCAAAAATTAGAAGTAATTAAAGAACAAATTGAATTTCAAAAGTTACATTATCCTATTGAATTTTATGGTTTTTTATTGACTTTAGATTTACCAAGTTTCTTGCGTTCGGCATTAGATTGTGCCTATTGGGATTTATTTGGAAAACTAGAAAACAAATCGTTTTTAGAATTAAATGCGATAGAAATAAAGCAACTTCCTGAATCTTCAATAACTATTAGTGTAGATGCTATTAAAAATCAAATACAGAAAATAAAGAAATCTTCTTGGAATAAATTTAAAGTTAAGTGCAATCATTTTGATGAAAATAATATTAAATCTCTCCTAGAATTAAGTTATAATATTGCCTTAGATTCCAATGGAAGTTTTAATAAAGAAAACTGTATTTGGTTGCAAAATGAAATCGTTTCTGAAAAGTTTTCTTACTTGGAGCAACCCATGAAGAAAGGACAAGAAAATTATCATGTTTTAAAGGCTAATTTACATGGCAATTGGATGGCAGATGAAGATTGTCAGGAATCAAATTCCTTAGAAAAATTAAAATCTCACTATAAAAGCATCAATATCAAATTATTGAAATGTGGTGGATTAACTCCTGCATTGGAAATGATTCAAAAAGCTAGAAGTTTGAATTATCAAATCATGATTGGTTGTATGACTGAATCATCTGTTGGAATTTCTGCTGGTTCGGTTTTAGCACCATTATGTGATTTTGCCGATTTGGATGGAGCCAATTTAGTTGCGAATGATATTGCCAAGGGAAGTCAAATAGTAAATGGTAAAATTCAAATTTCTGAAAAATCAGGATTAGGAATTGTAATAATATAAATAGTATTTCTATCTTTATAAACTTCATTTAGAAGTTTATTTGATTGATAATAAATTTCTAAAACCTAAAATATAATTGCAATAATGAGTAAAGTAGTACTAATTACAGGTGGTTCTTCAGGAATTGGAAAATCTATAGGTGAGTTTCTTTATGCTAAAGGATTTGTAGTTTACGGAACGAGTAGGAACCCAGAGCGAATTCAAGGTTCGGTTTTTCCGTTGATTGCTTTGGATGTTAGAAATGTTGAAAGTATTCAAAAAGCAGTTCAAGAAGTAATTTTTAAGTCGGGTAGGATAGATGTAGTTATTAATAATGCAGGAGTTGGAATAACAGGACCAATTGAAGAAATTCCGACAGACGAAATTAAAAACAACTTCGAAACCAATCTTTTTGGTCCCATTGAAGTAATGAAAGCGGTTTTACCTCAAATGCGTTTGCAAAAATCGGGTTTAATTATCAATATTACTTCTATTGCTGGATATATGGGATTGCCTTACAGAGGAATTTATTCGGCTTCAAAAGGTGCTTTAGAATTAATTACAGAAGCCTTACGAATGGAAGTAAAATCGTTTGGAATTCATATTACCAATGTTGCGCCTGGTGATTTTGCTACTAATATTGCCGCAGGACGTTTTCATGCACCATTAATCAAAGGTTCGGCTTATGAAATTCCGTATGGAAACACATTGAAAACCATGGACGAACACGTTGATTCTGGAAGTAATCCAAATGAAATGGCAGAAGCAATTTATAAAATAATTCAGAATCCTAATCCGAAAATTCATTACAAAGTAGGAGCATTTATGCAAAAGTTTTCTATAGTTTTAAAAAGAATTTTGCCTGACAAAGTGTATGAGAAAATGTTGATGAATCATTATAAATTATAAGAAAATAATATGAATACAGTTTATGGATTATTTCAGGAGTATATTTTGCCATTTATGGGTCCAATATTTTTTGTTTTATTGTGGTTTCTTGTTAGAAGCAAATTGAAATCATTTCGTCAATCAAGTATTGAAAATCAAAATGATATGTTAGAATTGTTAGAAGAAATAAGAGATGAAATTAAAAAACAAAATAAATTTAATGAAGATTATAAAAAAAGCAATTATAGATTGTAATTTTGCATTATTAATAAATAAAACACAACTTAACTATATAGTATGAAATTTTTTATTGACACAGCCAATTTAAACGACATTAAAGAAGCACAATCACTCGGAATTCTTGATGGTGTTACAACCAATCCTTCATTAATGGCTAAAGAAGGAATTACAGGAAAAAACAACATTTTAAAACATTACGTTGACATTTGTAACATCGTTGATGGTGAAGTAAGTGCCGAAGTGAATGCTGTTGACTATGAAGGAATGGTAAAAGAAGGCGAAGAATTGGCCGATTTACATCCTCAAATTGTAGTAAAACTCCCAATGACTAAAGAAGGTGTTAAAGCTTGTAAGTATTTTACAGATAAAGGAATTAAAACCAATTTAACTTTAGTATTCTCTGCTGGTCAAGCGTTGTTAGCGGCTAAAGCTGGTGCCACGTTTGTATCGCCATTTATTGGTAGATTAGACGATGTTTCTACTGATGGATTGAACTTGATTCAGGAAATTAGAGAAATCTATGACAACTATGGTTATGAAACTCAAATTCTTGCAGCTTCTGTGCGTCATACTATGCATATTGTAAATTGTGCTAAAATTGGTGCCGATGTTATGACGGGACCACTTTCGGCTATTTTAGGATTACTAAAACATCCTCTAACCGATATTGGATTGGCTCAATTTATTGCTGATTTTGAAAAAGGAAATAAATAAAGAGTTTACAATGTTCCTTATTCAGTGAGCATTTACCATAAATAAAGGCGATTCTTCAAATGGAAAATCGCCTTTTTAATATTTTTACTTTTCAGAAATTTGTACTAGTAACAGATCGCTACTTCAATTGATCTTCAAAATTTACTTCAAACATATTGGTAAACCCATTCTTAATTGTTTTATCGGCGTTTACAATGATTGTTCGGTGTACTTTTGTAATGGCCCATTTAGCTCTTATATCCTCAAAATTTACACATTTTAATTCTGTTATATTTCCAAAGTTATATTTTTTTAAGTCGGTTTTCCATTGCTCGGTATTATCATCAAGATTTATGGCAATAAAGTTATAATTTGGATACTTAGTTTTAAGCGCTAATACTTTTTTGTGTGCCGCAATTAAATGAGAATTAAGTTTTTCTGACCAAAAATAAAAAACTGTATTTTTTTTGATTAAATCATTAGAAGAAATAGTATTTCCTTTTATATCAATAAGTTGAACTTCTGGTAATTTTTTGCCTTCGGTTAATAATTGGATAGCATTACCAATTTTAAGAATCTCATTTTTCTTACTCTTGTCTGTAGAATATTTATAATAGGTTTTTAGAAATTCGGTATTATTGACTACATTTTGATCCTCCATTAAATAACGAAATGCAATATTGTTTAAAACAATATTCTTTACTTTTTCATTTTTTATTAAGGTATCGGCAATATTCAATTTGTTAATGTTTGTTTTTAAGGACAAATCAAAGTCAGACAAATGATTATGGTAGTTTATTGCTCCAACATTATTGAGCATGTGGTCTAGATACATTACAAAAGGAGAAAATTCTGTTAAAGCCTCATTGCTGTAATCTATTATATTTCTAAAAGCATAATAATCTTTAGGCAGTTTAGAAACAACCTCTTCACCGGTTCTCATTTTATGAATGATAGGATAGATTTCTTTTTTGGTGTAATGAGGAAATTTAACAATGCCACTAGCATAAACGTCAAATTCGTCACTCCATTTTATCTCTTCTTTTCTTGATTTGTAGAATTTTTCATTATCTACATTTATTTTGTTGATATAAGTTTCAAATTTTTCAAAAGGATAATCAAAGGTTTCAAACATATTGTTCTTGTCTTTCTCATTTCTTAAATACATTTCCATTAAGAAATTATTTTTTCTATCTCCTCTTCCACAAAAAATAATAGATTCGTCAAAATCTTTAGAATCAATATGAACTTTGATGCTATCGTTTTTGTCAAAATAAACATATTGATATTCTGGTTCGTGTTTAAATGAATATAAACCAGGCGTTAAAGAATCAAATTTTTTAAAAAAAGTATGGTCATTATTTAATAGTATGGTATCAATTACTACATTATTTTTGCAAAAAAGCACATAAGGATTGTTCGGATTTGCAACTTCACCTCCAAAATAAGCAACATAATTATCTGCTGAAAATTCTTTTTTACAAGAACTCAATACCATTATAAGAAAGGCAGAAATTAAAAATGATTTCATCAAGGGCAAACTTTTCATCAAAAAGATTTTTCAAAAACAAATGTAGAATGTTGTATCTAAAAACTTTGTTAATCATTAGTTAAAGTTAAAACCCACTTTTATTTATTGAAACACAGATTCCAAATCCAATTATTAGAATGATTGTAGAATAAATTAATAATTGAATTCCAAAGGCTTTGTCTTCTTTTTGAAAAAATATTTTATAAAGTCCAATTAGCAAAGTTATTGGGCTGACTAAAAGTAATATTCCTATTATTAAGAGTAGAAATAATGTCATAAAATTAATGTAATGCTGTTGTAGAAACCTTTTCAATTCCTAATAAATTCAATTGAATATGTCTATCGTGCGCCTTATTTTCAAATTCGCTAATAACTTCTAAAATATCATAGTCAATGAAATTTGTATTTCTTCCATCAATAGTTAAAATACTGTATTTTGGGATGTTGTCTAATATTTTTCTAAATTTAACTTTATTTAAAAAGGAAACATTATCGTTTAAAAGTATTGTAAAAATTTCGGTTTCATGTTGTTTAGATATAAGCACTTTATAATCTGCTTGAAAATTATTTTGAATGATAAAATATAATGAAATCAACAAACCAATGGTGACTCCAATGAGCAAATCGGTAATTAAGATGAACACAATGGTGATGATGAATGGAAAAAATTGTTTCCAACCTAAGCTCCAAATGTTTTTGTATAATTTGGGTTTGGTTAAATTATAACCTGTAATTAATAGAATAGACGAAAGTGACGCATAAGGAATTTTATTCAGTAGAAACGGTAAAAAAATTACTGCTAAAAGCAAAAATAAACCATGCGTAAACGCCGAAAGTTTAGTCCTTCCGCCAGCATCAACATTAGCAGAACCGCGAACTACTACAGCAGTCATTGGGATGGCTCCAAGTAATCCGCAAGTTAAATTTCCGATTCCTTGAGCAATTAGTTCGCGATTTACTGGAGTAATTCGGTTTCTTTTGTCTAATTTATCAACGGCTTCCACACAAAGTAAGGTTTCTAAAGAGGCTAGTAAACCAATGAGAATTCCAGCTTTCCAAATTTCTAAATTTCTAAATAATTTTGAATAATCAGGAAAAGCCATATTTCCAAAAATGTTGTCTGGAATAGTAACTAGCTGCGTTGGCTTTAATTGGAAATTAGCTTCAAAATTGGAAAGAATAAAATGAATTGCAATTCCGACAATTACTACTAAAAGTGGTGCTGGAATTACTTTGAATTTTTTTGCAAAAGACTGATTAAAGAAAATCAAAATGGCAATAGAAACTATAGAAATAATTATGGTTGCACGAGTTAAATGTTGATTAAAATTTTGAAGATTTCCAGAAATATTATTCGGATTAAAAAGTTTTGTAAAACCACTGGTCCAAAAATCGGGTTGGTTGTATCCGAGTGCAATTGGAATTTGTTTTGAAATTAACATAATCCCAATGGCAGCGAGCATTCCTTTGATTACCGCCGAGGGAAAATAATTAGAGATTAATCCGAGTTTTAAAATTCCTAACACAATTTGAAACAAACCCGCAACAATAACAGCAAGTAAAAATGTTTGAAAATCACCAAGTGAAACTATAGAAGCGGCAACTAAAGTAGTTAATCCAGCTGCTGGACCAGAAACACCAAGTTGCGAATTACTGATTAACGAAACCAAAAGTCCACCAATAATTCCTGACAAAAGTCCTGAATATAAAGGTGCTCCAGATGCTAAAGCTATTCCTAAACACAGAGGCAACGCCACAAGAAAAACAGAAAGTCCTGCAGGTAAATCGTGTTTGAGCCAAATCAGTTGGTAGTATTTTAGTTTTCTGTTCATTGCCATTCTTTTATCTGTCAAATGTATTTAGATTTCAATCAAATGTACATGATAACTATCATAATTAATGCATTGGACCAATAGAAAAAGTGGCAAAACAAGTTCCAAAACCAATAATAAATCCTATTACAGAAAACAACAAGACTTTTAAACCGAGTTTTCTACTACTTTCAAAAAATAGCATTATGAAGCCAACAACAAAGGCTATAACACTTATTATTGCTAGAATTATACCAATTGTTACTAAAATATCCTTCATACTATTTTACCATTTAAAAAGCACAGCACAGGTGCCAAAACCAACAATTAATCCAATTACAGAATAGTGTAAAATTTGAATTCCAACTTTTTTGTCTAGTTCTTTTTTGGATAAAACCAAAATAAATCCAACTAACAAACCCATTAAGCTTACAAAAAACAAAAATCCTGCTAACATTGAAATAATTCCCATAGTATTAATGTAATCCGCCAATTTTTAAATTAGAAAAACATGCTGAAACTCCTATAATTAGAAGTATAATGATAATCAATAACGAAAATAAAATCATTTTGATAGCCGTAGCATTGGAATCTTTGTTTTGAAATAATTTTACTACGCCTGCAAAAAAAGTAATCACACAAACAAAAACAATGACTAGGGCTATTTTGAAAATATGCTCCATATTATCGATTTAATTTTTCTCTAATTTCCTCAATTTTGTTATCTCTGTAAAACAAATTCATGGTTTCAAATGGCACTATTTTATAACGTTTGTCCACAATATGAACGCACGATTTTTTTACCGCTCGAACATCAAAATCACTCGCATCCATAAAGTTCATGATGATGATTCTAAATAAATTTTCATACTGCAAATGGTCCGATTGTACTCTTGGCAAACAACACATCAATTCTCCAAAAGTGTCTTCGGCACAATCCACCGAAATTCCGGTGCTGAACATGGTTATTAGATGATTTTTTAACTCCTCATCGTTTTCATAAACAATGGTGTTTTTGGTTGTATTCAATAAATCTTCTGGATTCAATAAATGCGTCATCGGAATCACTTCGCCATCCATTTTCAAGGCATACGCCATACACAAAGCATCAGGATTACAAGGCACAGGAATCAAATCTTGTGGTGTAAAAATTGGATATTGCTCGTAGATTTTTCTTCGAACTTCTGTCAACGTGATTCTTCCTGTCGCATCATCATAATTGTCATTTCGTCCAGCCACTTGTGTCGGTTGAAACGTTACACCACGTACACATTTTTGTTTTACTGCATATTCAAGAATTTTACCAATTTCATCATCGTTTTCGCCTTTTTGCAAGGTAATTACTAAGGTTGTAGAAAGATTAAAATGATTCAAATTTTCGATAGCTTTCTTACGAATTTCGGTTAAATCTTCGCCACGTAATTTTTCTAAAACTTCAGGTTTAAAACTATCAAATTGCAGATAAATTTCAAAATCAGGCATGTAACTTGCCAATTTTTCTACAAATGAAATATCCTTTGCAATTCGGATTCCATTGGTATTGAGCATCAAATGTTTGATAGGTTTGCTTTTAGCCATATCCATAATTTCAAAAAACTGCGGATGTACCGTTGGTTCGCCACCCGAAATTTGAACAACATCAGGTTCGCCTTCATTAGCAACGATAACGTCAAACATTTTTTCAATTTCTTCCAACGTTCGGTGACGTCCATAATTTGGAGCTGAAGACGCGTAACACGTTGGACAAGCCAAATTGCATCTGTCGGTAACTTCTACTATCGATAAACACGAATGTTGCTCATGATCGGTACACAAACCACAATCATACGGACAACCATAATGCACTTTGGTATTGAATTTTAAAGGCACTTCCGGTAGTTTCTAATTTGTTTGTAATATTCCACATCATCGGCAATCATGGAACGGGAATCGCCATGAGTTTTGCAATGTTTTAGCATCCAAACTTTTTCGTCTTGAAACACAATTTTGGCATCGACCAATTCTAAACAAGTTGGACAAAGTGATTTGGTGTAATCGTAGTATATGTAGGGTCTATTTGGCATCTTTCGTAATTTTTTTTACTTCCATATCAAAGTCGGAAACATAATTTTTATCTTGTATAATTCTAAATTTTTCAAATTCTGATTCGGCTTTAATCTTGGCTTCCAATTGTGATATTTTTCCTTTATCAGTCAAAATAGGATAGTTTGAAAGTTGTAAAAAGTTATTCATAAAAACGGTCCAATCTTCCATTTTCATAATAATTTGCCTTTTGGCATAATTTTCTGCTAAATCTAAATAGGCAGAAACAATTCGGTTCAATTCTTCAAGATGTGTTTTGTTCAAATAATTTTTTGCAATAGCAACATCCGATTTTTGAATTTTACCATTTGGCGCATCTTTCCATGATGTCAAACCCATATAGATTTTTGTAGCATCAACTTCTGAATAGATAATTTCTGCCGCAGTTTTTCCTGTAATTGCCCAGTGTAATTTGTTTTGAACATTGGCAAAAAAGTTTTTTGTATCAATTGAATCTTTGTCATAATCAGCAGAAAGCGAAAAAATATCGGTTACTTTCTGATAAAAACGTCTTTCAGAAGAACGGATTTCTCTTATTCGTTCTAATAGTTCTTCAAAATAATCTTTGCCAAAAGAAGTTCCGTTTTTCAGCATTTCATCATTCAATACAAAACCTTTAGTAATAAATTCGCGTAAAGTTTTGGTTGCCCAAATTCTAAATTGAGT
>JFJP01032840.1_pt1 | contig 13235 bp, 13 predicted proteins | sample 431651 | NCBI WGS metagenome assembly JFJP01 (sample SAMN02602958, study PRJNA72255) | Microbial mat metagenome, whole genome shotgun sequencing project. | biome: fresh water; feature: sink hole; material: water; isolation source: purple microbial (photo- and chemosynthetic) mats found in...
AAAAGTAGAAAAGTATGATGAGCAAATTGCTCCCGTTTGATCACTATTCAAGATTTGTTTAAGCAATGTAACTATTGGCAGTTACAATTCAACCAACTTGGATTAGGTAATTGTTGAAAGGCTTCTCTCAAACTATTTCCCCAATTTGAACGTAGCAAGTTGAAATATTCATCATCGTGATCAATGCTGGTATGACAAGTGATTTTTAATTCATCGCGGCGAATGACCATCAAATCTAATGGCAACCCCACCGACAGATTTGAACGAATGGTAGAATCCATAGAAATTAGTGCGCATTTTGCGGCTTCAATGAGAGAAGTAGAACGTTTCACCACGCGATCGACAATGGGTTTGCCGTATTTTATTTCTCCGATTTGAAAAAAAGGTGTATCTTCAGAGGATTCAATAAAGTTTCCTGCGGCATAAATTTGAAATAAACGCGGGGGTTCTCCTTTGATTTGTCCACCTAAAATAAACGAAGCCGCAAAGTCAATATTAAAATCGTGTAATGCGACTCCATCTCGACGGTGTACTTCTCGAAGCGTATCGCCGATGCAGCGGGCGGCTTCAAACATATTGGGTACTTTTAAAAGGTTCATTTGCGGGGTTTCGCTGTGCAAATGTTCTTTGAGCAAACTTAATAAAGATTGGGTAATGGCTAAATTGCCTGCGCTCATTAGAACTAATATTCTATCATGGGGTTCTTCGAAATAGGTCATTTTACGAAATGTATTGATATGATCAATTCCCGCGTTTGTTCGAGAATCTGATAACATCACCAGCCCTTTTTCTAATAACATTCCTACACAATAAGTCATTTCTCGCTCCTTAAAAAGTTTATTTTGTTTAATGTGTTGCTAGGTGTTTTGATATTTTGAGATTTAATTCGATAATGTTTAATGTTTTTGGGTTAAATTAAAGCCGTACCTTGTTATTAAAGTGCGGCTTTGTTGGTTAGGTATTAAATGAGTTAGCTTTCAGAGGTAATACGTTGGTATTTTTCCTTGAGTTCGCTGTCGCTTTCTTCGTGGTTGGGGTCTTTTAAAATGCAGTCGACGGGACAAACTTCCACGCATTGAGAAAGGTCATAGTGACCCACGCATTCGGTGCAAAGATTGGGGTCAATGATGTAGATTTCGTCGCCTTGAGAAATCGCGCCGTTGGGGCATTCTGGTTCGCAAACGTCGCAATTGATACATTCATCAGTGATGTAAAGTGCCATAATTTGTTATTCCTTAGCGAATTACTAAACTACTTAGTGTAGCCCATTTTTTTGCGCAGCGCATCTATTACATAAGGGTGCACTAATTTTTCCACGTTGCCGCCCAATTTCGCGACTTCACGCACCAAACTCGATGAAATATAAGTATATTGTGTCGAGGTCGGTAGAAAAATTGTTTCTAAATCAGGTTGCAACGCTTTGTTCATTCCCGATAATTGAAATTCATATTCAAAATCAGATACCGCTCGTAATCCTCGAATGATAACATGCACGTCCATTTTTGTGGCAAAATTCGCTAATAACCCACTGAATCCACACACTTTTACATGAGGAAGATGTCCTAAGATTTTCTCTGCTAATTCAACCCGTTCTTCTAAAGAAAAAACTGGATTTTTTCCTGAATTGGCTGCCACCGCGACAATCACTTCGTCAAATAACTTTGCAGACCTCGATACAATATCTGAATGTCCACAAGTAATCGGATCAAATGTACCTGGGTAAATTGCTCGAATACTCATGCCGATTCCTTCACATATTCAATTAAAGGAACTACCCGTCGAACCCCTTGCAATTGTCGAATGGTTTCAATCATTTTTTCTCCCTCATCACGAGTCAATAATCCTAAAATATACACAATCCCATTTTCTACCGTTAAATGAGGGTGCATTGCACTATATCCATGCGACATAAATAACGCTGAATTCAATAACATACGCAAATGTGAATCGACTTCTTGATCTTGTGTTGAAATCGCTGGCATCAGTTCAAAATAGCTATGTACTTTGCGAATCCCAGAAATCGTTGCAGCAATACTATTTGTTTTATTAATCAACTCTTGAGTTGGGGCTTCTCCAGCAAGCAAAACAATCTTATTATACGAATACACTTGCACTCGAACTTTCTCGGTAATTTCTTTGTCTTTTTTTAAAGATTCTACAATATCTTTTGTAATCCGATCATCTTCTTGAGAAACCCCAGTTGCTCGACGATCCGCCATCACATTTAACGCAGAAACCCCCGTTGAAATCGCCGATCCCGCCAAAATCATCGTGGTGCATCCTTGATTTAGCAGCAACAAGGGAATTAAAAAAAATATTCTTTTCATCTCACGTTTCTCCAACTAGTTGTTCTTCACGGTGTTAAAAAAATTCACTCACAGTTTCTCAATTTCATCACGATCTAATCCCGTTATCTCAATAATCATTTCAATCGGAAGTTTTTTTTGTTTTAATTTCATTGCAACCTCTCGTTTTTCCTCCCATCGTCCTTCCAATCGTCCTTCCAATTTACCCTCTAATCTACCTTTTGCTTCACCTTCATCACGAGCGGTATCGACAACCCCTTTTAGTTCCCAATAAGTTAATAAACTTTTTTGGTATTGTTCTAACTGTTCTTTGGTTAAATTTGCTTCTTCTAAAGTCAAAAATGCTTTCTCAAAAACGGGTTCTTTTAAAATAGCGGGAATATGATCAAAGGTATCCAGATTTTTTAGGAAATACAACCATTTATCAAAATGAGAGTGTAATTCATGCGATTGCTTATTAAACAGTGGCATTTGGATAAAAATGAGATGCAGTTTATCATAAAATAAACAACCATGTTGATCGCGTAAAGCAACTTCTCTTAAGAGTTTTTGTTTCTCTTCTTGCTCATCGTATTTGAAATCAAGAATTGCAACGTAATAAATAGGTGTAAGTTTAAAATCCCACTCACCTTTTTTAGCTTGATCTCGGATAGGAAATGTTGAATAAAATAACGCTCGATCTTTAAAGAAATTGAGCTTGGCTTTTTGCATTTCTACAATAAAATCCTCACCCGTCACGCTTTTGCAATAAATGTCAAAAATAGCTTTGCGTTCTATAGATAAATGAGGAAGATTTTCAACATTTTTGAAATGTAAGTTTGCAATCTGATGATGCGGCGGAAGTAATTGATTTAAGAAATCCATCAACAAATCTTTATTTGCTTCTTCACCAAACAGTTTTTTAAAACCAAAATCGGTGTAAGGATTCAAATAGCGCGACATTTTAAGTTTCTCCAAATAGTTGTTCATCGATCAAATCACATAAACAATGAATCACTAACAAATGAACTTCTTGAATGCGTGCAGTGGAATGTGCGGGAACGCGGATTTCAACATCATTTTCTTTCAATATTTTTGCAATAGTTCCGCCGTCGCGCCCACTTAATAAAACCACCTTCATTTGTTTCTGATGAGCGGTTTCAACGGCGGCAAAAACGTTTTCAGAATTTCCACTCGTACTAATCGCTAATAAAATATCTTTTTTGTTACCTAAGGCTTTGATTTGTTTAACAAAAATCTCTCGATAAGCATAATCATTTGCAATAGAGGTAATCGTAGAAGAATCAGTGGTTAAAGCAATCGCTGCCAAACTCGGACGTTCGCGTTCAAAACGATTAAGTAATTCAGAGGAAAAATGTTGCGCATCGCCCGCCGATCCGCCATTTCCACAACTGAGGATTTTATTTCCATTGTGTAGAGCAACTGCCATTTGTCGGGCGGCATTCGCAATGGTTTCTGGCAAACATTGCATCGCTTGAGTTTTGACGGCAAGGCTATCGGCAAACAACCCCGTCGCACGTTGTGTAAGGTTCATAGTTGCAAAAATATCTTAGAAATGACGCATTTTACCGCTAATTCTGAGCATTATCCAAAAATTTACATAATAAAAAACCCGCTTCAAGACGAGGCGGGTTCTTTGTGGAAATGTAATTAAAAAAATTTTAATGTTGACGATGATCAGAATTACGACGTTGCCCTGTATGTCGGCGTTCTGGGCGATCCGAAGCGCTGCTGTCGTTTGAAACCTCAACAGCGGTTGCTTGAAATCCTTTTTGACCTTTAGTTGATTCAAATTGGACGCTTTGTCCTTCTTTTAAAGATTTAAAACCTTTTCCTTGAATGACAGAAAAGTGTACAAATACATCTTCTCCACCATCTTGCGGTGCAATAAATCCAAACCCCTTTGTTTCATTGAACCATTTAACAGTACCGGTTCTCATGGTTGTACCTCAATTAACTTAATAAATAACCTGACAAGTAACACTTATCAACATACTTGCTACCCTTAAACATAACAAGTAAGCCACATTGTAATACGATTATGGGAGAAATGTAAGGGGGTGAGTATTTTTTTATGTTTTTTTAGCGGTATAACAAACCCATTGCTTGACGAACTTCATTTAAAGTTTCTACCGCTTCTTGACGGGCTTCTTCACAGCCTTCTGCAATGACATTTTTGACGATATCGGGGCTTTCTTGATACATTTTGGCGCGTTCTCTAATTGGTGCAAGTTCATTTAAAACGGCATCAATGACGGGTTGTTTGCAATCTAAACAGCCAATCGACGCGCTGCAACAGCCTGATTGTACCCAACTTTTTACTTCATCATTGGAATACACTTGGTGCATTTGCCAAACTGGGCATTTTTCAGGATTTCCCGCATCCGTTCGACGCACTCGAGCGGGATCGGTCGGCATGGTACGCAATTTTTTTGTAATATTATCAGGCACTTCCCGCAACGCGATGGTGTTATTGTAAGATTTCGACATCTTTTGACCATCTAATCCAGGCATTTTTGACGCTTTTGTTAATAAAGGTTGCGGCTCTAGCAATAAGATTTTGCTCTGTCCTTCCAAATACCCAAACAAACGTTCTTTATCCCCTAATGTAATGTTTTGTTGGGTTTCTAATAAAATACGCGCTTTCTCTAAGGCTTCACCATCACCTTTCTCTTGATAATTACGGCGCAAATCTTTATAGGATTTCGCATCTTTCTTCCCCATTTTTCTAATTGCAGCTTCGGCTTTTTCCTCAAAGTCGGGTTCTTTTCCAAACAAATGATTAAAACGCCGTGCCACTTCACGAGTTAATTCAACGTGTGCAACCTGATCTTCTCCAACGGGCACAAACATCGGCTTATAAATTAAAATATCCGCACTTTGTAACAACGGATAACCCAAGAAACCATAAGTTGCTAAATCTCTTCCTTGCAATTTGTTTTGTTGATCTTTATAAGAAGGGACTCTTTCTAACCAACTCAATGGCGTAACCATCGACAATAACAAATGTAACTCTGCATGCTCTGGGACGCGAGATTGAATAAATAAGGTTGCATCATTAGGATTAACACCCGCCGCCAACCAATCAATTACCATTTCCCAAATGTTATCTTCAATGGTTGTTGTTTCTTCATAATGGGTGGTTAGTGCATGCCAATCTGCCACAAAGAAAAAACATTTGTATTGATGTTGGAGTTCTACCCAGTTTTTTAAAACACCGTGCAAATGTCCCAAATGCAAACGCCCCGTAGGACGCATTCCCGAAAGTACCCGCTGTGCTGTAGAGAAATTCATACCTTAAATGCCAACCAATTGAAATAAAAATTCTTGAAATAAAAACACTGGCGACAATAAATAACTTATGCCACCACTTGCTAACAAAATTAAAACAATTACAAATCCATAGATTTCAGATTTTGCATGCTTTTCTGCTAAAGAAATCGGCAATAAAGCATTTAAAATTCTTCCACCATCTAAGGGTAAAATCGGTAACAAATTGACCGCCATTAAAATCAAATTAATTGTCACGCCAAAAATTCCCGACAAACTCAAAAATTCACCCACGCTCAAATAGCTTTCTTCTGATAAAAGTTGTCCGATCTTTGCAATGAATAGCCAACCTAACATCATGATTAAATTAGCAATTGGTCCCGCCGCTGCGACGATCGCCATATCTCGACGAGGATTTCTCAAATAAGTCGTATTAACAGGGATTGGCTTTGCCCAACCAAACAAGAATCCTTGCACACCTGCAAACATAAAAATGAGCAATAAACTGATTGGTAAAATCACTGTTCCAATCGGATCAATATGTTTCAAGGGATTTAAACTCACTCTCCCCAACAGATACGCCGTTGAATCACCATATTGCAATGCTGTCCAACCATGTGCTGCTTCGTGCAATGTAATTGCTAATAATAACGGTAAAATAATAATGCTCAGATATTGCACCAGCGACATTTCTATATTCATGAACCGAACTCGACTTTCAACATTTCAATAGCACCTTTTCCTTGGCGGATAATTTTGGGTATTTCCTCTGTTAAATCAATGACAGTCGTGGGTTCAAATCCACAACTTCCTCCATCAATCACCGCTTCTAAACATTTACCGATTTTCTCAAAAATTTCCTCTGGATCAGTTTCAGGATTTTTTTCAGTCGGTAAAATCAACGTAGAACTCATTAAAGGTTCATCTAAGATTTCAAGCATGGCATGTGCAATGATATGATCTGGGACACGAATTCCAATGGTTTTTCTTTTAGGATTTTGTAATCTGCGCGGCACTTCGTTAGTGGCTTTTAAAATGAAAGTATAAGCACCAGGCGTTAAGGTTTTCATCAAACGAAAATGATGATTTTCTACCTTTGCGTAGGTCGCAATTTCTGACAAATCACGGCAAACTAGCGTAAAATTATGCGAATTATCCAATTGACGCAAACGGTGAATGCGCTCCATTGCCGCTTTGTCGCCCATATAACAACCGAGCGCATAACTTGAATCAGTTGGGTAAGCAATCAAACCGCCTTTTTTAACAATATCAACAACTTGATTAATCAAACGCGGTTGAGGATTAACAGGATGAATGCGAATTAATTGCGTCATGTTAAATCTTAAAAGTAAAAATTTCTATTTTAAGCAATTTTCTAGGCTACGTCAAAAAAGGTTAAGAAATCATGGAATTTAATCCACTTTCAACCCCATTAGAAGGGATCAATTTAATTGAAGCAAGTGCAGGTACAGGTAAAACCTACACCATTGCAACATTAGTGATTAGATTATTATTAGAACAAGATTTGAAAATTCATGAAATTTTGGTGGTCACTTTCACTGAAGCCGCCACCACTGAATTAAAAGATCGAATTCGAAAACGTTTAGAGCAAATTCGGCAAATTTTGGAACAAGGTTCAACGTCAATAGAAGACAATATTTTATTAGAAATTACTAACAATTGCTCTGAACCAGACCTCGCTTTAAAGAAAATCGAATGTGCATTGCATGGTTTTGATGAAGCAGCTATTTTTACTATTCATAGTTTTTGCCGTAAAACATTACAAGAATTTGCCTTTGAAAGTGGCGCTTTATTTGATGTTGAATTAGCGGGCAATCAATCTATAATGTTAGAAGAAATTGCTCAGGATTTCTGGCGACAAAATCTTTATCATGCAAATCCGTTTTTTTTAGACTATTTAATCTCTCAAAAATTTACCTTAAAAAACTTTATTTCTTTGCTTAATAAACCATCTTGGTACACTAATTGGGATTTTTTAACTTTAATCCCCAAAATTGAAATCAAATCATTACCTTTTTCTGAAGAAACCTATCAAATACAATTCAAAAAAACTCAACAAATTTATCAGCAAGATCAATTGCTTATTCATCATTTGATTTTAGATGCTATTGAAAGTAAATATCTAGATGGAAAAAGCTATAAACGGGAAGATGATGTTACATGGAAAAGAGAATTAACTGCTCTTTTAAATAACAAAATAACTTCCATTTTTCCTAAAAATTTTGAAAAATTTACGCTTAATTTTCTTAATAAGAAACGTAACAAAGTAGCTAAAGAAAAAGAATTATTTAAACATGCTTTTTTTAAAGAAAGTCAGCTTTTATTTGATCAAGCAAATGTGCTATTAAAACATTATCAACAACAGATTCTTCAATTAAAACATCGACTTTTAAATTATGCAAATAAAGAATTAAAGAAACGTCAGCAACAACAGCATATTCAAAGTTTTGATGATTTGTTAATTGATTTGTATCATGCGTTAGAGAAAAGTAAAGAACGCGAGAAATTAATTAATGTGATCAATTACAAATACAAGGCGGCATTAATTGATGAATTTCAAGATACCGATAATTTGCAATATAAGATTTTTTATCAATTATTTGAGCAAAAATGCTTATTTTTCATTGGTGATCCAAAACAAGCGATTTATGGTTTTCGGGGTGCGGATATTTTTAGTTATATTGAGGCTTCAAAACAAGCTAATGCAATCTATACTTTAACTACAAATTGGCGTTCAACCCCGAGTTTAATTCAAGCGACAAATACCGTATTTCAAAACCATTTGAAACCATTTTATTTAGAGGAAATCCTTTTTTCAAATGCAAAATCTGCGCAAGAAACTTCAAATGCGTTTCAACCCGCATTACATATCCATTTTTTAGAGCGACAAACACTGCAAAAAAACTTACATAAACCAACAGGTAGAAAGAATATTGCTTACTTTGTTGCACATCAAATTTCAACGCTTTTAAATAATAAAACTAACGCGGGTGATATTGCGATTTTAGTGCGTAAAAATAAAGAAGCACATTTAATACAAAGAATTTTGCAACATTATAAAATTCCAGCAGTTTTATATAGCCATGAAAACATTTTTTCTAGCGATGAAGCACTCGGAATGAAATATTTGTTGGCAGCACTTTTAGAAACCACCAATGAAATCGCAATCAAAACTGCTTTAATTACCGATTTCTTTGAATTAAATGTCGAGCAAATTTATCTTTTATCTCAAGATGAACATCACTGGAGTAATTATTTAGAGTATTTTCAAGAACATGCAATTTTATGGAAAACAAAAGGTTTCATGGCAATGTTTCGCAATTTGTTATTTTCAAATAATAACTTGTTTGAAAAAAAGCTAATTTCTCATTTACTTTCCTTTCCAAATGGCGAAAGAAAACTCACTAATTTTTTACATTTATCTGAAATATTACATACGATTGAAAAACAACAGCATTTAGGCATGCATGAATTATATAAATGGTTAGTGGATAAAATCGTTCATCAAGAAAACAAAGAAGAACATGAATTGCGATTAGAAAGTGATGAAAAAGCCGTAAAATTAGTTACGATTCATAAAAGTAAAGGGCTTGAATATCCGATTGTTTTTCTTCCTTTTATTTGGGACGGATATTTGCAAAGCAAACAAAGTACCGAAGAATTTGTATTTCACGATCCAGAGCAAAATAATCAATTAACTTTTGCTTTAGATGGCAAAAATATGGATAAAAATCAAATGATTATTGAGGAAAAAGCTGAAAATGCACGTTTATTATACGTTGCCTTAACCAGAGCAAAAATAGCATGTCATGCGGTATTTGGGGTGTTTAATGAAGTTGAAAATGCGTCATGGACTTATTTATTATTTAAAGGGCAAGAGAAACTCTCAGAACAATCCGATCAAACTTTATTAAATGATTTAGAAGAACTTACTAAACAATCACAACACACGATTCAGATTTCAACAATAGAATATCAGCGAACTTTATCCTTTCAAAACCCTGACGAAAATATAGAGCAATTGAACGTAAGAAAATTAAGCAAAAAACCAAAGAAAAATTGGTATATTAATAGTTTCAGTGCATTATCGGGACAAGTGCAACACGCAGAGGATAGCATTGATAATCGAGCGCAACGTTTAGATACCGATATAATTCAACAAGTTATCATTGAAGAAAATGATATTTCTGATGAAATGGATGAGATTTTTAATTTTCCAGCGGGTGCAAAGGTAGGAAATTTATTGCATGAAATATTGGAAGATTTAAATTTTCAAGCCGTTGATTCAAATCTTATTCAAATGAAAATGGGATTTCATCGTTTTGATTTAAACTTACAGCCAACCTTAGAAAAATTATTAGAAAATGTTTTAAAAACGCCACTAAAAGATAATTTTTGTTTGGCGGATATTGCTAATCATAAACGATTGAATGAATTAGAGTTTTATTATCCCGTTGATATGCTCACAGCGCATCAATTGAATGCGTTATTAATTCCTTATTGGCAGCAACGTTGGAATATCAATTTTAGAAAACCATTCTTTCTGGATTGGCAAGGATTTATGCGAGGATTTGTGGATTTAATTTTTGAGCATCATGGGCAATATTTCTTAGTGGATTACAAATCAAATCGTTTAGGAAATCATTTGAAAGATTATGCGCCAGATAAATTACCTTTGGCAATGGAAGAACATCAATATTTCTTACAATATCACATTTATTGCGTTGCATTACATCGTTATTTAGAGCAACGTTTAAAAGATTATGATTATGAAAAACATTTTGGTGGAGTATTTTATTTATTTCTACGAGGCATGCATCCAGATTATCCACAAAATGGAATTTTCTATGATAAACCAGATGCACATTTTATAGAGCAATTTTCTACATTATTTAGTTCAAAGATTGCGTAGTTCTTTGCGTAATATTTTACCGACATTTGATTTGGGTAAATCTTCACGAAATTCAATGAAACGTGGCACTTTATAACCCGTTAATGATTCGCGACAAAATTCTCGAAGTTCCTCAACAGTTGCTTTCATATTGGGTTTTAAAACTACAAATAATTTTACTATTTCACCGCTTTTGTCGTCTGGCACACCAATGCACGCTGATTCTAACACTGCATGATGTTTTGCAACCACGTTTTCGATTTCATTTGGATACACATTAAAACCCGAAACTAAAATCATATCTTTCTTACGATCAACAATGCGTAGAAATCCTTGTTCATCGATTATTGCAATATCGCCTGTTTTCAACCAACCATCCTCAGTTAAAATCTCTGCAGTTTCAGTTGAACGCAACCAATATCCTTTCATGACTTGAGGTCCTTTAACCCATAATTCTCCCGCTTGATCCTTTGCCACTTCCTCACCTTCATCATTACGCAAAGAGATTTCTGTAGAAGAAATTGGCAAACCAATGCTATGCGTAAACTCTTTAATGTCAAAAGGGTTCACACAAACCACCGGAGAACACTCGGTCAAACCATAACCTTCTAATATAGGACAACCTGTTTTTTCTTTCCAATGTTCTGCAACCGTTTGTTGAATCGCTGCACCGCCACCCACAGTTAATTTCAAACTAGAGAAATCCACTTTTTGAAAGGCTGAATGATTTAAAATAGCATTAAATAATGTATTAACCCCTGTTATCACAGTGAACTTATAACTCATTAATTCTGAAGAGAAATTTTTTAAATCACGCGGATTTGTTATTAAGACATTTAATGCCCCAAATCGCATAAAACACAAACAGTTCGCCGTTAAACAAAAGATATGATAAAGCGGCAAGGCAGTAATAATAATTTCATTACCCAAATTAACCTTAGTTCCTACCCACGCTGCAATTTGCTGCATATTAGCAATCATATTACGATGAGTGAGCATCGCTGCTTTCACAATACCCGTCGTTCCACCAGTATATTGGAGAAAGGCTAAATCGGTGTTTTTAATAAAAGGTTTTTCAAAAGATAATTTCAAGCCTTTTTGCAATACCGTTCTAAAAGAAATTGCATTCGGAAGATGATAACTTGGAATTAAGCGTTTGATATATTTAATAACGCTATTAATAGCTATTCTTTTGAAAAAGGGATGCAAATCCGCTAATTCAGTGACGATGATGTGTTTTATGGTGAGTTGTTCTAAGGCATTTTCTAATACATGAGCGAAATTTGCTAAAATCACGATTGCACTCACGTTCGCATCTTTTAGTTGATGCTCTAATTCTCGCGGGGTGTATAAAGGATTTACATTGACGACCACTAATCCCGCATTTAACGCCCCAAATAAAGCAACTGGATATTGCAAAATGTTTGGCATCATTAAAGCAATTCTTTCACCTTGTTTTAATTGTAATTTTTGTTGTAAATAAGCGGCAAAAGCCAAACTTTGCTCATGAAGTTCTTTAAAAGAAAGGGTATGTCCATAATTTGTAAAAGCGGGTTGAGTTGCATATTTTTGACAACTTTCTTCAAATACCTCTGCAATAGATTGATATTGATCGGGATTGATTTCTGCGGGAACGCCTTGTGGATAGCGGTTTAACCAATTTTTTTCCATTGTTATTTTCCTCCATGCTAGTTTTTGTAAATATGAAGAACATTTTAACACTTAAATAACAGATTGGACAAATTTTTAAAAAGCGGTTATAATTAAATGTTTAGTTGCTGATGTCTGGTCGCGGACACGGCTCATTTTACTGTGAAACAGGGAGAAATACGATGAATCAATTTGAAGTTACCGCCGAAGTGCGCCAAGACCAAGGCAAAGGTGCGAGCCGCCGCCTGCGTCGCGCTGGAAAAGTCCCCGCTATCGTGTATGGCGCTGGCAAAGAAGCCACCTCTTTAACATTACGTCATTCAGAAATGTTGCGTCATTTAGAACACGAAGCCTTTTATTCTCACATTTTGAGTTTGAAAATCGGCGATCAAGTTGAGCAAGTTGTTTTAAAAGATATGCAACGTCACCCTGCTAAACCAATTATTATGCACGTTGATTTCATGCGCGTCAGTGAAACTGAGAAAATCACCATGCACGTTCCTTTGCATTTCTTAAATGAAACGGCTTGTATCGGCGTAAAACAAGGTGGTGGTGTAGTTTCTCACCAAATGGTTGAAATTGAAATCCGTTGCTTACCTAAAGATTTACCTGAATTCATTGCAGTTGATTTGTTAAATCTTCAATTAGGTCAAATCATTCATTTATCTGAATTAACTTTGCCAGCGGGCGTAGAAATCCCCGAATTAGCACACGGCGCAGAGCACGATTTACCCGTTGTCACCATTCACAAAGGTCACGGCGGCGCAACCGTTGAAGACGAAACTCCCGCAGAAGGCGCTGAATAACCTTGATTCAAGCGATTATTGGACTGGGAAACCCCGGAACACAATATGCTCAAACCCGGCACAATGTCGGGTTTTGGTTTGTTGATCGCCTTGCGGATCAACAACAGGCAAGTTTTAAGTCCGAAAGCAAATTTCACGGGCAACTCGCCAAAGCAAACTGTTGGCTTTTCAAACCAAACACTTACATGAACGAAAGCGGTCGGGCGGTGATTGCTTTTGCGCAATTTTATCGTTTAACGCCGTCGCAACTCCTTGTTATTCATGATGATTTGGATTTACCCGCTGGCACAG
>JFJP01005769.1_pt1 | contig 13233 bp, 8 predicted proteins | sample 431651 | NCBI WGS metagenome assembly JFJP01 (sample SAMN02602958, study PRJNA72255) | Microbial mat metagenome, whole genome shotgun sequencing project. | biome: fresh water; feature: sink hole; material: water; isolation source: purple microbial (photo- and chemosynthetic) mats found in...
CCAACGAGGAACTGCAGTCGGTCAATGAAGAGCTCAACACGGTCAATGCTGAGTACCAGGAAAAGATTGACATCCTGAACCGGCTCAACGCTGACCTGGACAACATGGCGCAAGCGGTGGCAGCGGGCACGGTGTTTGTCGACGAAGCCCTGAACCTGACGCGTTTTTCACCAGACGCCACGCATATTTTCCGGCTGCGCGACTCTGACATTGGCCGCCCGCTGGATGACCTGGCGCATACCCTGCTGTACCCCGAACTGATCTCTGACCTGGCACGCACACTCAAAAGCGAGGACAAGGTTGAAAAAGAAATTCGCGGCATCAACGGCCTGCCCTTCATGGATGTGACGGCGCTGCATGAGGTGTCGCGCCTGCAGTTCATCATTGACGCGCTGGCCGAGCACATTGCGGTGCTCAATAGCAGCGGCATCATTACCTTGGTGAACGCAGCGTGGTGCCGGTTTGCGGCCGAAAATGGGGATCCCAAGCTGTTGCATACCGGCCCGGGTGTGAATTATCTGGAGGTTTGCCGCGATCTGCGCGATGACCCTGATGTCAGCGCCAGTGCTGCGCATCGCGGCGTGCGTGATGTGCTCGAGGGGCGCTGTAAGTTTTTCTCACTGGAGTATCCCTGTCACTCGACCTCAGAGAATCGCTGGTTTGTGATGCATGTTTCTGCGGTGGGTGGCGAGCACCCCGGCGCGGTTGTCAGCCATGTGAACGTCACACAATGGCACCAGCAACGCCCGCTGCTTCAAACATGAAGGTCAGGCGCGTGTGACAGTTGTTGTCAGGCAGCGAGTGGTCGTCGTCGATAACCTCCACTCGCCAATTTAGCAGTTGTGGCTAGGTATTAGTACTTAGCAGGCAAGACCTCTAAAGGCTTGTTTTCTGCGAACATCAAGCTTTACGGCAGGGAAAAGAATATTTATAGGTAAGCGTTGGCGTTTTTCACCAATCGACTAAGGCGCAATAGAGCTGTTATCCAAGTCATTTTGGGTGGGAACGAAATAGGTCATTCATGAACTTCAATCATATGAAAATTGGCACCCGTCTCGGGTTTGCCTTTGGTGTGGTGTTGCTGATCAGCATCATCTCGGCCTTGTTGACCTTGAGCAAGGTTGCCGATATTCAGGACAACTTGCGTGACATTGTGAAGGACAACAATGTCAAGCTCAAATTGACCAACGACATGGCCGACACGATCCACGTGATTGCACGCGTCATGCGAACCGTTGTCCTGCTCAAGGACAACGCCACCCGGGAGCGTGAAATGGCCAAGATCAGCAAGGCCCGTGCTGACTACAACCAATTTCTGACGACGCTGGAAAAACTGCCGCCGAGCCAGGCTGGCCAACTGCTGCGCCAAAAAATCGCCACCGCCGGCAGCGTGGCAGGTGCATTGAACAACAAGGTTCTTGAGCTTGCCAAGAATGGACAGGAGGCGGCAGCCATTTCGCTGCTGATGAACGAGGCCGGCCCCGCCACGCAACTGATGCAGGACGCTCTGGAAGAGAATGTGGCTTTGCTGGAAGCAGATACTGCCCAGGTTTACGCCGACGCCGAGGCTGAGTACCAGTCCACCCGCAACCTGCTGATTGGTGCCAACGCCTTGGTGGTGCTGTTGGCCGCACTGGCTGGCTGGCTGGTGACACGTTCGATCACCCAACCCTTGAAGTTGGCAGTGCAGGCCGCTGACGATGTGGCTGCAGGCAAGCTCGACGGCAAATTGCCCGCCGCAGGCCAGGACGAAACCGGCCAGCTGTTGCAATCCTTTGGCAAAATGCAGGGTGTTTTGGCGCAGTTTCAGAGCGCTCAGACCGAGATGGCACGCCAACACCAGGCCGGCATGATCGACTTTGCCATGCCCGCGCAAGAACTGCCTGGCGACTATGCGGCCATGGCCCGCTCCACCAACGAACTGGTGCAGGCGCACATCGCGCTTAACGCCCGGGTCATTGATCTGGCCTTGTCCTATTCCGAAGGCAAGCTGGACACCGCCATGGAGCGCCTGCCAGGTCAACAAGCCCGCATCAGCGCCGCCATGGACAAGGTGCAAGCCATCATGCAAGAGGCTGGCACCGCAGCTGCCTTCAACCAGCGCATTCGCTTGTCGCTGGACAGCCTGCCGGTATGTGTGACCATCTCCAACGCCCAAGCGCAACTGGTGCACGCTACACCAGCAGCCAAAGAGCTGCTCAAACTGTTTGGTGGCTCCGACTTTGATACCGACAAGTTTTACGGTAACCAACTCTCAAGTCTGTTCAAAGTGCCTGAACATATTGCGCGCTTTGACCAGGCGATGCGCACCGGCGAGACCATCGACATGGACGCAGCGGGCCGCAAGCTCAGGCTGTTGGCCCGCCCAGTACTTGACAGCCAGGGTGTAGCGGTCGGGCGCATCACCCAGTGGTTTGACCGTACCGATGAGCTGGCCTCAGAGCAAGAGCTTGACGACATGGTGGAGGCCGCAAACGGGGGTGATTTCAGCGGCCGGCTCAACCTGGAAGGAAAAACCGGCTTCTTTGGCAAAGTCTCTGCCGGCATGAACCAGCTCATGGCCACCAGCGAGCAAGGCCTGGGTGATGTAGCCGACGTGATGGCCGCCATTGCCCAGGGCGATTTGACCCAGCGCATTGAACGCAACTACCAGGGGCTGTTTGGCAAAGTCAAGGACAGCGTCAACGCCACCGCCGACAACCTGACCCGTGTGATTGGTGAGGTGCATGGCGCTGCCGATGCCCTGCTGGGTGCAGCCAACCAGGTCAGTGCCACCGCACAATCGCTGTCACAGGCGGCCAGCGAACAGGCTTCCAATGTGGAAGAAACGTCGGCCCAGATTGACGTGATGTCAGCCAGCATCAATCAAAACAGCGACAACGCCAAAGTGACCGATGGCATGGCCACCACCACCAGTAAAGAGGCTACTGAGGGTGGAGCCGCCGTCAGTCATACGGTAGAAGCTATGAAAAAAATAGCATCCAAGATCGGCATCGTGGATGACATTGCCTACCAGACGAATCTGCTGGCGCTCAATGCTGCGATTGAGGCCGCCAGAGCCGGTGAACATGGCAAGGGTTTCGCGGTGGTGGCCGCAGAGGTGCGCAAACTTGCCGAGCGCAGCCAGGAGGCTGCCAAGGAAATTGGCGAACTGGCCGCAAGCAGCGTGACGACGGCTGAACATGCCGGCAAACTGCTTGATGCCATTGTGCCCAGCATCCAGAAAACCTCAGAGCTGGTACAAGAGATCTCTTCTGAAAGCATGGCCCAAATTTGCTCGGCGGAGCAAATTGGCGGTGCCATGGGTCACCTGAGCAAAGCCACCCAGCAAAACGCCTCGGCCTCCGAGGAGCTGGCCGCGACCAGCGAAGAGCTCTCAGGCCAGGCCAGGCAGTTGCAAGAAAGCATTGCGTTTTTCGATGTGGGAACAGATGCGCGGGCAAAGCCTGCACCCAATGGTCGTGCCAACCGGCGTGCGGTGCCGCAGTTGCCGGTATCAAATCTCACGCCAGTTGCGGTTCGCTCCAAGTCGGGTGACAACTTTCAGCCGTATTGATCGGGGCAGGGTACAGACCAGGAGGCAACATGAAAAACATGCAGGAAAAACAACACAGTCTGAATCTGACTCACCAGTTGGCCCAGGAGCTGTCAATCCTGCGCGATGCGCTGACCCATCTGTCGCTTACGCTGCAAGATCTGAACTTTGAGGTGGATGCTGCACAGCGTGAAACTGCCATGAAGTTGGCCAGCGACTGCATTGCACGCCAGCAACCGCAGCAACCGTGATGGACGTCATGTCCGCACCGTCTGTTCGCGCTGATCCGCCCCCGATCGTTTTCACCGAGGCGCTAGCGGCGTTGGAGGGCGATGTGGCGCTTTTGAACAGCCTGGTGCCCATGATGCTTGATCAGATTGACTTGGACATGGCCACCATTCGCGCTCATGTGATCCATCGAAACACCGAGGGGCTGTGCGCGGCGTCGCATCGGCTCAAGGGCAGCCTGGGCGCAATCGCGGCTGTGCCCGCTTACCAGGCCTGCTCTGACCTGAATCGGGCCGCTAAAAACCTTGCTTTTGAATCGTATGCGAGCGCGCTTTTTCACTTGGAACAGGAAATAACTCGCCTGCGCCCGTGCTTGCACGCCTGGATCGCAGCCAACCCAAATTCCTTGAATGAAAGTTTATAAACCGTGAAAAAGGTTAACTACACCAAAAATCGCCGGGTATTGACTGTTGACGACGTTGAAGTACATCTAGTCATGATGCGCAGCTTTTTGCACAAGGTTAATCCGTTCATGCCCATCGAGCAGGCGACCACCGTGGCTGATGCGATTGCCCGGCCGAACGATGGTCCGTTTGATGCCGTCATTTCCGGCTGGAATCTGCCGGGTGATCGTTGGAAAGAATCTGCTCAAGTAAATATGTTCGCGTGCCAACTTCAACCGGGTGCCATTCGTCATGGCGTCAGCCAATACCGACAAACAGGACATCATTCACGCCTTCATGGCGCTGGGGGTCGACGCCTAAGTCACCAAGCCGTTCAAGGCGCAAGATTTGTATCAAAAGCTGGTGGCCGCCTATGACAAGCGCAACCCCGACTGAGCCAGCCATGAACCTTGCCGACATGAAAATTTCTACCCGGCTCATCATGGGCTTTGGACTGCTAGCGCTGTTGATTGCGCTGATGGGTGCGACCGCACATATCAATGCCGGTTCCATTGATGACAGCATCGACAGGCTGGTGGATGATCGGTTTCCCAAGCTTGTTGTGTTGTTTGAGATCAAGGGTGAAATCAACCAGATTGCCCGCGCCGCCCGCAACATGGTGATCTTGTCGGACCCCGTCGGGGTTCAAAAAGAAATTGCCGCCGTGGAGACCGCGCGGCGGCAGATCAACCAACGTCTGGACAAGCTTGCACCAAGCGTCAGAACCGACTCAGGCAAGTCCTTGTTGGCCAAAATCAGCGAAGCGAGCGGCAAATACACCATCGCATTGACCCAATTCAGTGACCTGGCCATCACCGGACGGCTCGATGAGGCCAGGGTGTTTTTGCTCGGTGACATGAATGAACTGCAAAAAACCTATTTCGCCGCGCTGGATGAGCTGATCAAACGACAGCAGGAGCAGACGGACACAGCGGCCACTGAGGCCCGTGACGCGGTAACGCGCATGTCGCTGATCATGACAGCGGGTATGTCATTTGCCTTGGTTACTGCGGTATTGATGGGCTTGTGGATCATCCGAGCCATTACACAGCCCATTAACCGGGCGGTTGATGTGGCGCGTGCTGTGGCCGAAGGCGACTTGAGTCAGGCCTTTGAGTCTTCGGGCAGCAATGAGACCGCGCGCCTGCTTGGCGCCTTGCAAGACATGCAAATCAGCCTGTCCAAGGTGGTGTCGGAGGTGCGCGAGGGCGCCGAAGGGGTGTCCATTGCCAGCTCAGAAATTGCCCAGGGCAACCACGACCTGTCGGCGCGCACCGAAAGCCAGGCCAGTGCGCTGCAACAAACGGCGGCCTCGATGGAACAGCTTAGCGCCACTGTCAAGCAAAATGCCGAGCGTGCGCAGCAGGCCAATCAGCTGGCCGCGAGTGCCAGTAGTGTTGCCGTTCATGGTGGCGAGGTGGTGTCGCAGGTGGTGGATACCATGCGGGGTATCAACAAGGCCTCAAGCAAGATTGCCGACATCATCAGCGTGATTGACGGCATCGCGTTTCAAACCAATATTTTGGCGCTCAACGCTGCCGTGGAAGCGGCGCGTGCCGGTGAGCAGGGGCGCGGTTTTGCTGTGGTGGCCACTGAGGTGCGGGCGCTGGCCGGGCGCAGCGCCGAAGCGGCCAAAGAGATCAAAACCCTGATCAACGCCAGTGTGGCACAGGTTGAGCAAGGCACGGCCCTGGTGGACCAGGCCGGCAACACCATGACCGAGGTGGTCAGCAGCATTCGTCGGGTGACCGATATCGTGGGTGAAATCAGCAATGCCAGTGCCGAGCAAAGCCTGGGCGTGTCGCAAGTGGGCGAAGCGGTGAGCCAAATGGACCAGGTCACTCAGCAAAACGCGGCATTGGTTGAGCAAATGGCGGCTGCGGCCAGCAGCCTGAAGTCGCAAGCGCAAGACCTGGTGCAGGTGGTGGAGGTGTTCAAGCTCGACGGCAATGAGTTGCAGCCGGGATTGGTAGCGCGACGCTTGGCCAGGCTGCCTGAGCAAGCTTCGGGAGCGCGCTATTTGCCAAGGCAGCAGCCAATGCTGGCAGCACCCAAGTTGGCCTTTAACGACGCGGATGGGGTGGGTATCAACTTGGATAACGCGGTGCAAGCCCACGCAGAATGGCGCAACAAGCTAAAGCGAGCGGCTACCGAGCACCAGCAACTGGATGTTGACACCATCGGCCGCGACGATTGCTGTGAGATGGGCAAGTGGCTGCATGGTGCGGGCCATTCCAAATTTGGCGGCAAACCCACTTTTGTCAGCCTGATCGCCGGGCACAAGTCTTTTCATGAGCAAGCGGCAAAGGTGGCGCGTGCGGTTAACCAGGGTAGCGGTCAGGTCGAACACATGCTGGGGAGTGGCACGTCATTTTCCAAGGCATCCAACGAGGTTGGTCGGCTGATTGTTCAGCTTAAAAGAGAGATCAACGCGCCGCCCCATCCACTTGGCCGCCCGTCGGCTCCCAGGGCCTTGGCACCTGTCGTTTAAGGTATAAAGTGCCTCTAGCCCCCGTACATAAAGCGCAGAAAGCTGCTAATATTGTAGCATCTAAAGCGTCAGTGACGGCTACTCCCATCCGCTGGCTGCTTGCCACGCTGGTGTTGTTGCTGACCCTGTTGGCCTATTTTGTCCAAGATCGCCACCGCCAAGCACAACTTGAGGCGGCGTTGCAGACGCGCAATCTGGTGCAACTGCTTGAGACGCACCTGGCTGACGACTTTGACCGCGTTGATCGGGTGTTGACCTACGCTGCCAAAGGTGTCGGCCAACCTGCCCAGCAGCAACGCCTGATTGACCTGCAGGCCAGCTTCCCGATGATTGCCGGGCTCAGTGTGTTTGATGCCAGAGGCCTGTTGATAGAGTCTTCAGACCCAAGCCTGAAAAACATCAGCATTGCCGACCGGACCCACTTTCAGCGCCTGCGTGATGACCCCAAGGCCACAGTCGTTTTCTCTGAGGCACAACTTGCCCGCACAACGGGCCAATGGTCTGTTGTGCAGGCCCGCGCCCGACGCGACGCTGAAGGTCGATTTCTGGGCACCGTGAATGCCGAGATGTCCCTGGAACACATTGGCAAACTGTTTGGTACCGTGGATGTCGGTGCCAAAGGGATTGTCCTTTTGCGACAAAGTGACACCTTCAAGTTGCTCCAACGCGTGCCACGCAACAACGAAAGCGACTTTAACCAGCCACTGCCCAAGAACAATGCCACCCGTCAGCGCATTGAGGCGGGTGAACGTGCCGGCACACTGAGCTTTACGGCCAGTACTGACGGCGTAGAGCGCCTGGCCAGCTTCAAGGTGATGGACCACTTTCCGTTTTACGTTCAGGTGGCGCTCTCTAAAACCGACTATCTGGCCGCCTGGCGGCGTGATGCCGTGGTCGCGGCGGCTCTGGGGGCGCTGCTGCTGGCGGGTTTTATGTTTGCCATGCGCCGCTTGCAAAAAAGTGCGGCAGTTGCCCAGGCTGCAACGCGCCAGTTGGCCGAGAGTGAGCTGAATTTCCGCACTTTTTACAACGGCATCAATGATTTCCTGTTTGTGCTGAGCATGAAGGGCGATATTCTGTACAGCAATCAGTACGTGACGGCACGCTTGCACTATACGGCTGATGAACTGGTGGGGCAATCGGTGCTGGCCGTACACCCGCCTGAGCGGCGCGAAGAGGCGATGCGCATCGTCACCGAGATGATGGCCGGCACTGCCACCCATTGCCCGGTGCCCTTGCAGGCCAAAGACGGCTCCCTGATACCGGTAGAAACACGGGTGGTCAGCGGGCACTGGAACGGTCAACCCGCCTTGTTTGGCTTGTCACGCGACATGAGCGAGCGCAAGCGGGCCGAAGAGGCGGTGCGCGACTTGCTGAACCGGTTTCAAATGCTGGCAGCGCATCTGCCCGGCTTTGTTTATCAGTACCAGCTCATGCCCGATGGAAGCTCGCACTTCCCTTACGCCAGCCCGGGCATTGAGGCCATTTACGGGGTGAGCCCCGAAACCGTCGTGAAGGATGCCAGCCGGGTGTTTGTGGTCATTCACCCCGACGATCTGGCGCGCATTGGGGCCTCCATTCGGCACTCGGCGGACACGCTGACGCTGTGGCACGAAAGCTACCGGGTGCAGCACCAAGGCGGTCCGCTGCTATGGGTGGAGGGCCATGCCACCCCGGTACGCCAGTCCGATGGCAGCACACTGTGGCATGGTTATATTCATGATGTATCCGAACAAAAAAACGCGGCGTTGGCGCTGGCGCAACAAAGCCAGCGGCTGTCGAATATTCTTTGGGGCACCGGGGTTGGCACTTGGGAATGGAACGTGCAGACTGGCGAGACCCGTTTCAACGAACGCTGGGCCGAGCAGATTGGCTACACACTGGACGAGCTGGCCCCTGTCAGCATTGCCACCTGGATGAAACTCGCCCATCCGGACGATCTGGCCGCCTCAAGTGCAGCACTGAAAAAGCACTTTTCCAACGTTGACGCGGCCTATGAGCTTGAGTCACGCCTGCGGCACAAACTGGGTCACTGGATCTGGGTGTTGGACCGCGGCAAACTGATTAGCCGCACGCCCGACGGCCTGCCCGAATGGATGGCTGGCACGCATTGGGACATCACCGAGCGCAAGCAGGCCGAACACATCGTGCAGCAGCAGACGCAAGCACTGGCCCGCTCGAACGCCGAGCTGGAGCAGTTTGCTTACGTGGCATCGCATGACCTGCGCCAGCCGCTGCGCATGGTCAACAGCTATGTGCAGATGCTGGAGCGCCGCCTGAGCGAAAAGCTCGACGATGACACACGCAAGATGATGCACTTTGCCACCGAGGGTGCCGCGCGCATGGATCAGATGCTGGTGTCGCTGCTGGAATACTCGCGGGTGGGCCGCAAAGGCGAGCCGTTGTCATTATTGGACAGCCGGGCGGCAGTGGACGAAGCGCTGCGCTTTCTTGCCCCCGCAATCGCGCAGGCCCAAGCGGCCGTGCGGGTGTCGGGCGACTGGCCGCAAATTGTGGCTAGCCGCGACGAGTTCACCCGACTGTGGCAAAACCTGATTGGCAATGCGGTGAAGTACCGAGCGCCGGATCGGGTGCCCGTGATTGACATCACGGTCCTGCCCGACGCCCAAGGCTGGCTTTTTTGCGTGGCTGACAACGGCATTGGAATTGACCCCGCCCAGTTTGACCGCCTTTTCAAAGTGTTCCAGCGTCTGCAAACGCGTGACCAATACGAGGGCAATGGCATTGGCCTGGCCGTGGCGCGAAAGATTGTGGAGCGCCATGGCGGGAGCATCTGGGGCGAATCCGACGGCCTTGGGCTGGGGTGCCGGTTTTGCTTTAACTTGCCCGAACGTCGACTTGATACGGAGGTGTTGCAGTGAGTTTCTACCCAAAGCTATTTTTTTGGGGCCTGTCTTGTTTACTCGCTTTTTTGAGCCACGCCAGTCAGGCACAGACTCGCACCGGACCGGTTTCGGTGCGCGCTGCCATCATGCAGACCGAGCCTTGGGGGTTTTTGCCAAAGCCGGCGGCTGACGGCAAGGCGGTCGCGCCAATCGGCATTTGGCTCGACATCGCTGCCCGGATTGAAGCCGAAGCCGGCATCACCATTGTCAAAACCCTCAAGCCCTACGCCCGCGTCTGGCAGGAGCTTGATCTGGGCAGCGCTGACATCTCGTTTCTGATCCGCTCGCCCGACCGCGAGGGTCAATATGCGCACGCCGGGCATCTGTTTGACTTTGGCACCGTGGTGCTGGCTGACAAAAAGCATCCGCTGCCCAGCTACGAGGCGCTTGGCGGCTTGCGCATCGGGCTGATGCGGGGGATTCGGCTGTCGCCGCGCTTTGACGCCGATAGCACCCTGAACAAGGTGGAAGTGCGTGACTACGAAACCATGGTGCAGATGCTGCGCGAGGGTCGGCTCGATGCCATTGCCGGCAACAGTGTGTCGCTGCACTATCTGGTCAAACAGATGGGCCTACAGGCACAGGTGGGTCAACAATGGGTGCTGCAAGTAACGCCCGTGACGGTGCATGTGTCAAAGCTGTATGGTGACCAGGATGCGTTGAAACGGATCGAGGCCGCTGTGCAGCGCCTGAAACGCCAGGGCGCCTTTGAGGCGATCATTGACCGCTGGGCAGGCCGTGACTGGCGGGTCAATTGAACCCGGCACCATGCCAATCATGAACGCGCTCTATCAGGGCAGCCTGGGCCGCCGGCAAGCACTGTGGGTGGTGATTGTGGCGCTGATGGCCGGACTGCTGTTGAGCATCGCCACGGTGCTGCGCGACTATTGGCTAACCAGCCAGTCGATTCAGACACAGGCCAAGCAGATGCTGCAATCGGTGGAAGCGGCGGCGGCGCAGGCTGCCTATACCCTGGACGAGGACCTGGCTGGCGACGTGCTGACGGGGTTGCTACAGTTCGATTCGGTGAGTGCGGCCCGGCTGAGCAGCGAGAGCGGACAAGTGCTGGCGCAGCGCGTGCGACCGGCACCTGGCGGCCCATTCTGGGAAGCCGCGCTGTTTGGCGACAAACTGGCGTTTTCGATTCCCCTGACCCAAGGCAATGCACAACAAGGTCTGCGCCAGGATGTCGGCCACCTGGACATCACGGTAACCGGCGGTGGTGCCGCAAGAGCCTACTTTGAGCGGGTCGGAACCGAAGCCGTGATGGGGCTGTTGCGCACCGGTTTGCTGGCCTGGCTGATGCTGTGGGTGAGCCAGCGCCTGGTGACCAGACCGCTGGAGAAGGTCGCGCAAAGCATCGCCGCCAATGCGGCGCTGAGGTCCGGTGTTGTGCCGATTCATGTGCCGGTCAACCATGAGCGCGACGAAATTGGCATTTTGGTGACACGCATGAACGAACTGCTGCGCGATGTGACCCAGCATATTCAGGACCGGGACGCCTTCATAGCGTCGTTGGCGCATGCCAATGCTGATCTGTCGCGCCTGGGTGAGGTCATGGCGCACCACTTTCAGGAACCCACGCGCCGACTGGCCAGCTTTGCGCAGCGCCTGCTGGCCAAGTCTGACCTAGCGCGCGACGAGGACAGTCGCCTGTCGCTGAATTTCATCAACACCGAATCGAAACGCCTGTCGGCGCTGGTGCATGACGCCCAGCGCTATCTGGCACTAGATCACAGCAAAGTCGGCGCGGGTGAGTCGGCCAGCAGCAGCGCCGCGTTGCGGCACGGCATGGGGACCGCAGGGAGTGCTGCAGCCGATGCCAACATCGTATTGCACGAGCCACTGCCCCGCGTGCAACTGGCAGACAAGCCGCTGCGCGAGTTGTTTGCCATCTTGCTGGACAACGCGCTGCGCTACCAGCATCCGCAGCGCGCCCTGCACATTGAGGTCAGCGCTCACACGGAAGGCGGGCGGGCGGTATTTCGCTTTGCCGACAACGGCACTGGCATTGCCCCCGAATACCGGGCCCAGGTGTTGGGCCTGTTTACCCGTTTGGTACCCAGCAGCGTCCCGGGCACGGGCATGGGGCTGGCGCTGGCTAACAAAATCGCCAGCCTGTCGGGCGGCAGTTTGCACATTGAAGACGGTTTTGACGGCGGCACCTGCGTTGTTTTTGACTTACCCCTGGAGATTTCGACATGAACGGCCCCAAAAAATTGATTGTCCTGCTGGTGGAGGACGAGCCCGCCGATGCCCATCTGGTACGGCTGGCATTTGAGGAAGGGGGGGTCAGGGTCGATTTGCACCATGTCTCTGATGGCGTCGAGGCATTTGCATTTCTGCGTGGCCAAGGTTCGTATGCCGGTATGCTCACACCCGACATGATCCTGCTCGACCTGAACATGCCGCGCATGGACGGACGCCAGTTCTTGAAAACAATCAAGGCCGATGCCGCCTTGCACCGTCTGCCGGTGGTGGTGCTGACCACATCGGAGGCCGAACGCGACATGCTCGACAGTTATAACAACAGCGCGGCTGGATTCATCGTCAAGCCGGTGGATGTCGATGACTTCATCAAGATTGTGCGCGGTATCAGCGACTACTGGGCCAAAATCGTGCGTCTGCCAGAGCAACAATGAAGGGTGTGCGGGGTAACTCTGTATGAAACTGCCTAAAACTGGCATTCCTGTGGTGCTCCTGATCGAGGACGAATACGGCGATGCGGAGTTGATCCGCTGGCATCTTCTGGAAAAAAACGACGAGGCTTTTGAGGTGTACCCCGCCGATTCGCTGGCGGCCGCAAAACGTTTGATGGAAGACGAGGGTTTGCAGCCCGATGTGGTGCTGCTTGATCTGAATTTGCCCGATTCGAGTGGCACGCAGACCGTCGAACGTTGCCGCCTGTTGACCGATGCACCGATTGTGGTGCTGACGGGCCATGACGATCTGGCGGCCACACAAGCCGCCATCGAATCGGGTGCCGAAGACTTTTTGAGCAAGGGGGGTGACGCCGCCAGCCTGCGGCGCGCCCTGCGTTATGCCATGCTGCGCTATCGCCGCGATGCCGATGCCCGCTTGGCGGCCACGGTGTTCAGCCACGCGCAAGAAGGTGTCATGGTGGCGGACCGGGCAGGCAACCTGATTGAGGTGAACCAAGCGTTTACTCAAATGACGGGCTACAGCCGCGACGAGGTGATTGGGCGCAACCCGCGTTTTTTAAAGTCCGGGCAGCAGTCTGCTGAGTTTTACCAACAGCTTTGGCGCGACTTACTGGCCAACGGGCATTGGTCCGGAGAAGTCGCCAACCTACGCAAAAACGGCGATTTGTTCATCGAACTGTTAACGATCAGCGTGGTGTACGACGGTGGGGGCAGGTTGCGACATTTCGTCGCGATGTGTTCAGACATCACGGCACGCAAGGACAACGAGGCCTTGCTGGTGCGTGCGCGCAGCGAGGCAGAAGCGGCCAATGTGGCCAAAAGCCGCTTTTTGGCCACCATGAGCCACGAAATCCGTACCCCGATGAATGGCATTCTGGGCATGGCGCAATTGCTGTTAATGCCCGATTTGCGAGAGAGTGCGCGTAACGACTATGCCCGCACTATTTTGTCAAGTGGCCAGACCCTG
>JFJP01005861.1_pt1 | contig 13230 bp, 7 predicted proteins | sample 431651 | NCBI WGS metagenome assembly JFJP01 (sample SAMN02602958, study PRJNA72255) | Microbial mat metagenome, whole genome shotgun sequencing project. | biome: fresh water; feature: sink hole; material: water; isolation source: purple microbial (photo- and chemosynthetic) mats found in...
AGCCGCGAATGCCAGAGTTCGCGGCTTGCGCCGCTCCTACAAAGTGTCATCATTCGGGGTGGACACCAGTCCATGCAAGTTAGCTTGTGATTAGCATCGCAACCCCGCACGCGGGCCAGGCATTCTCAACGAAACATGGGGGCTGGCCGTCGGCACAGGTCATGCAAGCCGCCCGATTTTTATCTGCCAAGGCTGCCGCCATCGCTTTTGGGGCAGGCGCTGTCAGCTATATTTTTGATTGCTAACATAATATCTGTCTCTTAACGTGAAACACCACTGTAGAAGCGGCATCCTACCGCTTGGAATGCGGCTGGAAGCCGCATCTACTGCACAGTTTTATCACTTGGGGTGGTCTCCAAGCCATGGAAGTTAGGAGAAAAAAGTTCAGCCGCTTGGTATTTCAAAGAGATTCGCGGCAGCCGCGAATTTGGTTTGCACAACATCTCGCTCGACGTACTGGCTGAAGATCATTGCCAAACAGGAACCTTAATGAGAAAAAGGCCTGTAGCCCTTATTCCATAAGCGCTACCAGCTATAACGATAGAAGCGTTATACAACAATGGAGCGGCGGGCTTCTTCAGTGGCGTCGGCGGTTGACCATTCTGGGTCGGGCACGCTTTGGCGCAGTTGGCGCATGTCAGCCAGCAGGCTGCAACTGAGCTGCTGCAATTTGTCCACAGCGGCTGGCACCTCGGCCTGATGTTCCGCTTGGGCGCAGGCTACCAGTATGGCGGCTTGCTGGTGCAGCGCCTCGTGGCCGGCGGTCAGTATTTCAAAAGTGCTGTTTTCTGCGAAGTGGCGTTGCGTCGCGGCTTTGCTCAGCCAGTAGCTAAAGCGGCAACTTCCGGCATTTATGTCGGGCGGCGGTAAAACCTTGCTTTGGTGTGCAAAAGCCAGCACTTGGGCCAGCCAGGTGCGGTGCTCCACCTCGGCCAGCAGTGCCGGAATGTGGCGCGGGCTCACCGCTTTGGCGCGCGTCCAGCTCAGCGGCGGCTGCCACACGGTCAGCCAATTCAACACAGCAGCAGCGGGCATGGGCCGGGCAATGGCGTAACCCTGGCCATACTGGCAGCCAAATTCAATCAGCGCCTGGCCCATGGCTTCCGTTTCGATGCCCTCGGCCAGCGCAATGCGGTCAAAGTTGCGCGCCAGCCCCAGCACGCTGTTGACGATGGCCGCGTGCTCGGCATCGTCCAACATGCCGCGCACAAAGCTTTGGTCAATCTTGATGGTGTGGGCCGCCAGCTGCTTCAAAAACGTCAGTGACGAGTAGCCGGTGCCGAAGTCGTCCAGTGCGCATTCAATGCCCATGGCTTGCAGCCGGCGTACCAGCGCCGACACATGCGCCATGTTCTCCAGAGCGCCGGTTTCCAGGATTTCCAGCTCCAGCTGCCTGGGTTGCACAGTGGGCTGGGCCGCCAACTGGCGCATCAGACGGTCGGCAAATTCGGGATCGTGCAGCTGCTGGCTGTCAATGTTGACGCTGACCCGGGTGTTTAAACCCTGGGTTTGCCACACCGCCAGTTGCGCTAGCGCAGCCTCAATCACCCAGTCGCCCAGCGCAATCGCCAGCGGGTGACGGTCCAGCGCGGGAATGAACAGGCCTGGGGCCAGCAAACCCTGTGTCGGGTGCTGCCAGCGGATCAGGGCTTCAAATCCAATCGCCTCGCCTGCACTCAAATGCACCTTGGGTTGGTAATACAGCACAAATTCACGGCGCAGCAGGGCCAGGTGAATCTCGTCAATGCGCAAAAAGCGCTCGCGGGTGGTTTCGTCAACCACCGGGTCAAACATGTGGTGGCGGTTTTTACCGGCCAGCTTGGCCAGGTACATGGCCTGATCGGCCTGGCGCAGCAACTGCTCGGCATCCACCTTGTCGTTTTGCGGGTACAGCGTTAGCCCCAGGCTGGCGGTCATGTTCAGGCTGATGCCGCCCAGGCTCAGCGGCTGCGCCACGGCATCCAGCAGGCGTTTGACCGGGGCCAGGTAGGCATCTGGCTGCGCCAGGTTTTGCAGAATGACGGCAAATTCATCGCCACCAATGTGCGCCAGGTAATGCCCGTCTGCGGTGACTCCCACCAGGCGGCGGCTCACCGCCACAATCAGCTGGCTGCCCAGTTCGCGGCCATGGGTTTCGTTGATGGCAGAAAAACCGTCCAGGTCAAGGTAAGCCACACCCACGCGCTGCCCGCCGACATCGCTGGCAGTCATGGTCTGCGCCAGCTGTGCCACAAAACGGTTGCGGTTGGGCAGGCCGGTCAGCGCGTCGTGGTGGGTGATGTAGTCGATGTGCTCACGGTGGTTTTTTTGCTCTGAGATGTCAACGCAAATGCCAGACACCAGCAGCGGCTCGCCGGCTGCGTTGCGCTGCATCACCCGGCCCAGGCTGCGGCACCACACGTAATGGCCATCCCGGTGGCGCAGGCGTATTTCCACCTCGAAATGCGCCCGCTCGCCGCGCAGGTGCTGCTGCATCTGGCGCTGCTCTAGCGCGCGGTCGTCGGGGTGGATCCAGTCCACATAATCCTGGTAGGAGCCCTGCTGCAGGCTGGGCCCGGTGTAGCCCAAAATGGCAGCGGCGCGGGCGTTGAACCGGTTGATGCCGCTGGGCACATGCCACTCCCAGGTACCGGCTTGCGCGGCATCTATCGCGTTTTGCAGGCGCAGGCGCTCGTTGTCGAGTGCCAGGGCAGCGGCCTTGCTCTCGGTAATGTCTTGCACCGTGCCCAGCGCGCGAATCGGCTCGCCCTGCGCATTGAGTTCAAATTCGGCGCGCTCGCGCACCCAGTAAATTTGTCCGTCCATCTCAACCCGGTGCTCCACGTCGTACACCGCCCCGCGCAGCGCATGCACCCAGGCTTCTTCGACCTGGTCGCGGTCTGCCTCGTAAACCAGGTTGACAAACATCTCCAGGTTCAACGGCTGACTGAGGGGTACGCCAAACAGTCGGTAGGTTTGCGCCGACCACTGCAGCTCATGGGTGTGCATATCGAGCGTCCAGCTGCCAACGTGCGCCACTTGCTGCGCGCGAATCAAGTCGGCGGTGCGCTGTTGCACCAGGGCTTCAAGTAGCTGTTTCTGGTCTTGTAAGTGGCGCTGCATCTGAAACAGCTTCAGGTGGGTGCCCACCCGGGCCAGCACTTCTTCTTCCTGAAATGGCTTTGACACATAGTCCACCGCACCAGCGGCAAAGGCTTTGACCTTGTTGGCTGAGTCGTTCAGTGCGCTGATGAAGATCACTGGCACGCCACGCAGGCTAGGGTGCGTCTTGAGCTGGCGGCAGACTTCAAAGCCGTCCATCTCGGGCATCATCACATCGAGCAGAATCAGGTCGGGCGGATTGATCAGGGCGGCGCGCAAGGCCAGCGCACCGCGTGGGAACAGCAACACACGGTAACCCTGGCGGCGCAGCATTTCGTCCAGCAATTTCAGGTTGGCAGGGGTGTCGTCCACCACCATCACGCTGGGCGCTTGGGCTGAGGTGTTCATCAGTTGGCTCCGGGTGGCAAAGAGGTATCGGGTGCCAGCAGGGCTTCAAGCTGCTCATACTGGTAGTCATCAGCCAGGCGTTGCAGGCCAGCGGCCAGGGCGCTGTCTAGTGCGGCCACGGTGGCCACCTGCGCGAGCAGCCGGGTCATGTCGCCGGCATGCACCGCCTGGTACATGCTGTGGCGCAATTCGGCAGGCAGGCTGGCGAGGTCGCGGGGGCTTGCCAGGCGCTGTGGCGGGCTTGGGGGTGGCACAGTTTTGCTGTAGGTGTAGCGCAACCCCAGCACCTGGGTCAGGGTTTCCAGCAGCTCTTCGGTGCGCACCGGTTTGCGCACATAAGCATCCACACCGCAGGCCAGCACCGCCTTCATGTCATCGTCAAAAGCGCTGGCGGTGACAGCAATCACCGGCACGCGCTGATCTTTGGGCAGGGCTTTGATGCGCCGGGTGGCTTCAAAGCCGTCCATCACCGGCATGCGCATGTCCATCAGCACCGCGTGCGGTTGCCAGACATCCAGCAGCGCCAGCGCCTCTTGCCCGTTGCTGGCGGGCATCATCTCGAAACCCAGCGGGCGCAGCACATCTTGCAACAGGCGCCGGTTGTCGGGCATGTCATCGGTGACCAACAAGCGTACCGGCGGGCTGCCGGGGACCAGACCGGTGACACCACTCCATTGGCTGAGGCGGCGCTGGGGTGTCTGCATGGCGCGGCCAATGGGCACTTCGAGGTGAAAAACACTGCCTGTTCCAAGTTGGCTGTGCAGACCAATGCGGCCACCCATCAAGCCCACCAAGCGCTTGCTGATGCTCAGACCCAGACCGGTGCCACCGCTGTGCTGGCCCGCCTGGGTTTGCTCAAACGGCTTGAACAGGCGTTGCTGCTCTTGCAGGCCAATACCGGGCCCGCTGTCTTCAATCTCAAGGCGCAGATTCAGGCTGTTGGCATCATCCGATGCATCGGGTGGCAGGGGTGTCAGGCTGGCACGCAGGCTGATCTGGCCTTGTGCGGTGAACTTGATGGCGTTGCCCAACAGGTTGATCAGCACTTGGCGCAGCTTGCTCTCGTCGGCACACACCTCGTCAGGAACTTCGGGCTGTACTTGGTGCGTCATGTGCAGGCCTTTGGCCTCGGCGCGCATGCCAAACATCAGCGCCAGCTCGGTCAACATGTCGTGCAACCGGAAGTCAGTCGGGGTCACGGTGAGTTTGCCGGCCTCAATTTTGGAGATGTCCAGCACATCGTTGATCAAGTCCAGCAGGTGCTGGCCGCTTTGCACAATGATGCGCGCCTGGTCAAGCTGCTGCGAGCCCAACGCATCGTCGCGCGCCAGCACCTGGGCAAAGCCGATGATGGCGTTGAGCGGTGTGCGAATCTCGTGGCTCATGTTGGACAAAAATGCGCTCTTGGTGCGGCTGGCGGCCTCGGCTGCCTCTTTGGCTTCGGCCAAGGCGTGCTGGCGCACCAGTGCCCACAGGTCATTGCCCACCAGTCGCAACTGTTCGGCATCCGCCTCGGTGTAGGCATCGGCTTTGTTGGCCACGCACAGTCGCAACACGCATTGCGCGTCGCTGTGAATGGGAACACACAGTTGTGCAGGCAGGGGCTGGGCACAGGAGTTGGCGCTGTCCAGGCTGGCGAAACCGGATTGGCTGGCGGTGATGCGCACTGCCACATCCGCACCGCGCTGCAGCACTTGTACCTCGGTCAAGTGGCTCATGGCCTGGCTGATCGCCAACATGGCGGTCAGGCGCTCGTCGCTCAGGCTCAGGCGGTGGTTGGCGGCTTGCAGTTCGGCGGTGCGGGTGTCCACCAGGGTTTCCAGGTGTTGGCGGTGCATGGCCAGCTCGTCTTGCATGCGCCGCTGCTCGGTCATGTCGTGGCTGATGCCCAGCACACCCAGCACCCGGGCGTCGGCACCCAGCATCGGCACCTTGGTGGTTTCCAAAAGGGCACGGTGGCCGTCGCTGGCAAAGGTAACCCACTCTTCATTGATGGTAGGTTTTTGCGCCGCCATGGCGGCCTGGTCGTGGCGGCGAAACGAGTCAGCCAGTTCGGCCGACACAAAGTCGTGGTCGGTTTTACCCACGATGGCGGCCTCGGAGGCACCGAAAAAACGCTCAAACGACGGGTTGCACGACAGGTACACACCCTGGGTGTCTTTGAGCCAGATCAGGTCAGGAATGGTGTCCACCAGGGTGCGCAGGTGCGACTCGCTGTCGGCCAGCGCGTGGCTGGCGTGCAGCCGCGCGGTGATGTCGGTGAAGATGCCCAGCAGGGCGGGCTGGCCACCAATCTCCAGCGGAATGCGCTGCACATCAGCCATAAATTGGCTACCATCGCGGCGCAGCACCGGCAGCTCCAGCGGGCCTGGGGGCTGGCCTGCGCTGATTCTGGCAAAGTCGGCCTGGACGCGCGGCAAAACCTCGGGCGAATGAATCAGCGCCGGATTGAGTTGCATCGCCTGGTCTCGGTCGTAGCCCAGCAATTGGCAAAAGAACTCATTGACAAACACAAAGCGGCCGGTTTGCATGTCGGCTGCAGCCAGGCCCACCGGCACTTTGTCCAGCACGGCGTGCATGCGTTGCTCGGCCAGTGACCATTGTTGTGGTCGGTGTGTGGGGTTATTGAGCAGGGTGTCCCAGCGTGCCTCGCTGTCTTTTAAGTCTTGCAGGGCGTGCTGGCGCGCCAGCTTTTCGTGCATCAGCTCAATGGCTTGGGCCGACACGGTTTGGTACATCGCCAGCACGGTCTGGATCAGCGCGGCGGTGGCACCGCGCATTTGCTCGTCGGCATCCTGGCGCGCATCGGCCATGCTTTTGCCGGCAGCAATGGCCTTGACCGCCAGCGCCATGCGCTTGTCGTTGTCAAGAATATGGTAGGCCAGCCATTGGGTGAGGTAGGCAAACAGGTCGTCCAGCACCGCCTGAAACGGCCGCTGCCCGGATTGCAGGGCCACGATATGGTCAAAAAACTTTTGGTGGCTGACCACATGCTGTGTTAGCCAGTCATCCCCGGCCAGCGCGTCTTGCCAAATCGTTTCTTCCGTCTTGAAATGGTAAACAGCGTAGTCAGCCAGCTCAGCCAAAATAACCCCCACCTCGGCCTGGGTGGCACCTTGCACGTGCTGCTCGGCCAGGCGGTTGATCAGCTGCACCAATTTGCGGTGCTGTAGGTCAATGGCATCAATGCCCGTTTCCAGATGAGCGTTCCAGGGAAATATCTCAAACATGGGCAGCCAGCGGTTGGGGGTTGTGGTGGATCAAAGCGGCTGAGTATCGCACCGGGCAGTGGCAAAAATCGCTAGCCAAACACAGTAATCAAGCGCGCACAACGCCTTGCACCGGGCACTTTGGGGCTATTGAATATGGCTTATCCTTCTGCCGCAGTCGCACCCCCTCATTTGAAAGGCAAGTATGTTGAAACCCTGGCGTCGTTTTTTGTTGTTGGCCGCAGGCCTGACCGTGTTGCTGGGTGCCCATGGCAGCTTGCAGGCCCAAGCCACCGCGCCGGTGCGGGTGGGCTCCAAAATTGATACCGAAGGCAAGCTGCTGGGCAACCTGGTGGTGCTGGCGCTGGAAGCCAGTGGCCTCAAGGTAGATAACCGGGTGGCCACCGGCAACACCAAGGTGGTGCGCACCGCACTCTTGGCCGGCGAGATTGACCTGTACCCCGAGTACACCGGCAATGGTGCCTTCATGCTGGGTGACGAGGGCAACAAGGCTTGGCGTGATCTGCGTGCGGGCTATGAGCTGGTCAAAAAAATGGACCTGGAACGTAACAAAATTGTTTGGTTGGAGCCGGCCAGTGCCAACAACACCTGGGCCATTGCGATACGCAAAGACGTGGCCAGTACCAACAAGCTGCAAACCCTGGATGACCTGGCCAAGTTTGCCGCCGGCAGTGGCCCGTTCAAGCTGGCAGCATCGGCCGAGTTCATGGAGCGCCCGGATGCCATGCCGTCGTTTGTCGCCGCCTATGGTTTCAAACTGCGGCCCGAGCAAACGCTGATTTTGGCCGGCGGCGACACCGCCGCCACCATTCGCGCGGCGGCTGAGAAAACCTCGGGGGTCAACGCCGCCATGGCCTACGGCACCGACGGCCCGGTGGCGGCCATGGGCCTGGTCATCATGCAAGACCCCAAGGGTGCGCAGCCGGTGTATGCACCTGCCCCGTTGGTGCGCGAAGCCGTGCTCAAGGCCAACCCAAGCATTGCCACGGTACTGGCACCGATCTTCAAGTCGCTTGACACGGTGACGTTGCAGCAGCTCAACGCCCGCATTCAGCTCGAAGGCGTGGATGCGCGCAAGGTGGCGGGCGACTATTTGCGCAGCAAGGGCTTTATCAAGTAATTGCCACGCCAGATCGACACGGTGTGTCGCTGTTTCGCCTTGCTGTGCGCTTGTACTGCCTGCGGATTTGCGTCTTATGTCGCGTTCATCTGGAAATGAAATAAGTCCGTTGTTTGAGCCACTCATCCGTGCCGCTGTTGCTTCGTCTTGCTGACCGTCAGCGCGGTCTGCAGCTCAATCCGGTGTGGGTGCTGTGCGGTGGGTTGGGCGTGTGGGCTGCCTGGGCTTTGCCCTTGGTTCGGGTGGCTCCCAATCGGCTGATGTCGGGCGAACCGCTGGGCTTGGTGCAGTTGCTGCCAGCCGCTGCTGGGCGGGCTGCGGGTCTGACCCTGCTGCTGTTGGCGCTGTTGGCGTGGGGGATGCGCAGCCGCTGCGCGCCGTCTTGGCACCGCAACGCCGAGCTTGACCAGAACGAACCCGCGTGGCCGGGCTTGGTGATGCCTGGGTTGGTGCTGGTGCTGATGGCGCTCGGGCTGGCGGCTTTGCTGGCGCTGGCCGGGCAGCACGCCAGCCAGGTGGCGCAGACAGAATCGCCCTACGCACGCACTTCTTTGGGGGCTGGTTTTTGGAGCCTGCTGGGCTTGGCTTTGCTGGTTTGCCTGGATGCCCTGCGCCAGTTTGCCACCAGCGGCCTGGGGCGCACAGCCATCTGGCTAGGCCTGGCCTTACCGAGCCTGGTGGTGCTGGGTTTGGGCTGGGGCAATGATCTGTCGCTGCTGAAAGAGTACGCCAACCGCAGCGATGTGTTTTGGCAAGCGGTTCTGCGCCATGGGCAAATTGTGCTGCTGGCCACGTTGCCCTCGGTGCTGCTGGGGCTGGCGCTGGCGTGGGTTTGTGCGCGCCACGCCCGCTTGCAGCGTGGGGTATTGGCGCTGTTGAACCTGATTCAGACCATTCCGTCAATTGCGCTGTTTGGCTTGTTCATGGCCCCGCTGGCCTGGGCGGCGGCACGTTACCCGGTGCTGGCGCAAGCGGGTATCAGTGGGGTGGGCCTGGCTCCGGCGGTGCTGGCGCTGCTGCTGTACAGCCTGCTGCCGCTGGTGCGGTCCGCCTTGGCCGCTTTGGCGGCGGTGCCGCTGGCGGTGAAAACTGCCGCGCAAGCCATGGGGATGTCGTGCTGGCAAATTTTGTGGCGGGTGGAGCTACCACTGGCCTGGCCGGTGCTGCTGCCGGGATTGCGCACGGCGGTGACGCAAACCATTGGCCTGGCTGCAGTGACGGCACTGGTAGGTGCCGGAGGTCTGGGCGCACTGATGTTTGACGGCTTGTTCAGCGCCGCCAATGACCTGGTGCTACTGGGCGTGCTGCCGATTGTGCTGATGGCGGTGCTGGCTGACGCGCTGTTCAAAGGCCTGGCTGCGTGGGCCAGCCCGGCGCATCAAGGTGCGGAGGTGCCAGGTGATTGAATTTCAGGGTGTCAGCAAGGCCTACCTCGGCGTGGTCGCCATTCACGACCTGAACCTGCACATTGGCCAGGGTGAGCTGGTGGTGCTGATTGGCCCGTCGGGTTCGGGCAAAAGCACCGCGCTCAAGATGATCAACCGCATGGTGGCGCACGACGTGGGTCGCATTGTGTTTGACGGGCAGGAAATTGACCGCTTTGACGTGCTGGCGCTGCGCCGGCGCATGGGCTACGCCATTCAATCGGTGGGGCTGTTTGCCCACTGGACGGTCGAGCGCAACATTGCCACCGTGCCGCATTTGCTGGGCTGGAGCCGCGAGCGCATGGCCCAGCGTGTCACCGAGCTGCTGACGCTGTTTGGGCTGGAGCCCGCGCTGTTTCGCCACCGCTACCCACATCAGCTGTCAGGCGGGCAGCAGCAGCGTGTGGGCGTGGCGCGCGCCCTGGCAGCAGACCCGGCGGTGCTGCTGATGGACGAACCCTTTGGCGCACTTGACCCGGTCACCCGCGCTGCGCTGCAACTGGAACTGAAACGGGTGCACCAAGCGTCAGGCAAAACCATTGTGTTGGTCACCCATGACATTGACGAAGCTTTGCTGCTGGCCAGCCAGATTGTGTTGCTCAACCAGGGCCGGGTGGAACAGGTGGGTACCCCGCTGGCGCTGCTGGAGCACCCGGCCAGCGACTTTGTTCTCGACTTTTTTGGCCGGGCTGACCTGGGCATCAAACTGCTGTCGCTCAAGCCGCTGGCACCGCTGGTGCGCGCCACGCCTGCGCCGACCGACGCGCCCCGTCTGCCCGCCACTGCCACGCTGCGGGAGGCGGTGGCCAGTCTGGCCGCGCATGGGGTGACACAGCTGGCGGTGGTGGACGCGCACAACCAGTTGCTCGGCAGCCTGCATGCCAGCGACATCTTTGCCCCGCCAAGCCATGGCTGACGCGCGAAGGCCGAGTGCGACTCGTGGGTTAACGTGGAACAACGCCGGATGTTCTGTAGGAGCTGCGCCCTCGCAGCGAACAAGCGCATGTCGCTAACACCCATTCGCGGCGAGGGCGCCGCTCCTACAAAGTTTCATTCTTCAGGGTGGGCTTTGCGCCCATGGAAGATAGATGGGTCAAACGAGCCTGGTGGGCCCAGTGCGATTCACTGGCTGTGGCGCGCGCTGACCGATCGCTTGCTGTGGGTGCTGGCCCTGCTGCTGGGGCTGGCCTACGGTTTGCCGCACAGTCAGGTGGTGTTTGCGCCACTGTTTCCTGAGCTGGCGCGCCCGGTTTACCTGCAAGAGCCGTTGGCTGAACTGCTGTGGCAGCACCTGGGCCTGGTGCTGGTCTCCAGCGCCCTGGCCACCGGCTTGGGGCTGGGCGTGGGTGTGGCGGTGACACGCCTGCATGGCCGGGCGTTCCGGCCCATGGCAGAAGCCCTGGCCACCACTGGCCAGACGTTTCCGCCGATTGCGGTGCTGGCACTGGCAGTGCCTGCGGTGGGTTTTGGCGAGCTGCCGGCGTTGATCGCCCTGACGCTGTACGGACTGCTGCCGGTGCTGCAAGCCACCTTGGCCGGGCTGGCTGCCGTGCCGGCACCGGTGACTGAAGCTGCGCAGGCCATGGGCATGAGTCGGGCGCAGGTGTTTTGGCAGGTGGAGCTGCCGCTGGCGCTGCCGGTGTGGGTGGCAGGCGTGCGCACCTCGGTCATCATCAACATCGGCACGGCGGCCATTGCGTCCACCGTGGGGGCCAAAACCCTGGGCTCACCAATCATTGTGGGCCTTAGCGGCTTTAATACCGCGTATGTGCTGCAAGGGGCTTTGCTGGTGGGCTTGCTGGCGGTGGCGGCTGACATGGCGTTTGAGCGCCTGGCGCGTCGGGTGGCGTGGGTGGACTAAAGCTCTGCGCTTGAGCTTGGGTTAGCGCTTGCAGTAGCATCGCGCCCTTATGTCCCACACAACCGCGCCCCAAATCCCCGACACCCCCCTGATTCAAGAAGCCCGCCTGTGGCAAGGCGACGGCTGGACGGCCCGGGTGGTCAAAAACGAGGACGACGATGGCTGGGCGGTGGAAATGCGCCGCGACGGCCAGGCCGAGCCCGCGCTGATTGCCCCCTGGACCATGGGGCGCGACAAGAAAAACCCCAAGCCGCTGGACGCGCCGGCGTTTTACACCTGGGTCAAAACTGCCTCAGAGGTGGTGCGCCGCCATGAGCAACAACTGCACGCCCAGTTGCACAAAACGCTGCGATTGGGCACGGGCGCTGAGGCGCTGCACATTTCGCTGGACATTACCCCGGACGATGACGCGCCCTACGCGGTGCTGACCGCCACCGACACGCAAGGCGAGCAACGCGCGCAGGTGCGTGTGGCCGCCAGTTTCAAATTGACCGAGTCCAGCGCCCGCGACTGGGTTGCCCAAGGCTTTCGCCGCCCGGGGCCGGCTGAGGACTGAAGGTACCGTTGCGGGTAACGCATCACAACCAGGTCGATTGGGTCATGAGGTATCTGGCTGCCAAAACTGGGGATGGCGATGTTGCAGCATGCCTGCGTCGCTCGCTGTAACCCGCAGCGTATGTGATTGACCGCACAACAGGCATCACACTCGGCCAGCCTGATTTCCCGTCCAACCCTGCACCCACGCCTGAAATTCGCTGGGGCGCAACCGAAACCGCGCAATATTGCCCTCGTGCAACGCCATGACCTGCGACTCTGTCACCTCAACAAAGCGTGCGCGGTCGCTTTCGGGCATCTGCTCGTCAGAGGCAATGGCCTTCTGTTGGTTCATCTTGCCGCGCACCACATCGGCCACCGTTTGTGTGATCAACGCACGGTAGCGGATGCGAAACGGGTCCGGGTCGCCCAGGGATTGCCGCACTGCTGAATAGCGCGCGCATGAGCGCTGGTAAGCCCAGATGAAAACATCGCGCAGCAATTCGATTCGGTTGAGTTCATAGATTCCCAGCATGGCGCTGATGTACAGGGGCTGCGGAACATCCACAAACGACAGTGGGCACAGGTTGCGGGCAATGAACGGGATATTTGCCGCCAATCGCGCTACCCGCTTGTTGACATCCTCAAACGGTTGAAGATAGAGCAAATGCACCATGGCAAAAAATGCCTGCTCGAACGGGTCGTGAATGGCTCGGGAGGTGTCCAGCACGTGGTCGAAGCACTCCTGGATTAGCTGTGGCCCGTCGAGCGGCAAAAACACAGTTTGTCCAATGCCGACTGAAATCGTGCGCAAGCGCCCGCTGGCTGTGGGGTCTGCCAACAAGTTGTCAGACAACAGTGCATGCAGGTTCAGCACGGTATAGCGATTCAAGCCAATGTCATTGGCCGAGTCGATCAAAAACTCGATGGCCTCTTTGTGGTTCAGGATCATTTGCGCTTCAAACGCGTCTTTGCCTGAGGCAGATTCACCCGCAGACAGCAAGCGCTCGGTTTCCAGCAGCGAATAGGTGTTTCCTTCCAGCCGGCTCGAATTCCACGACAGGTCAATCAGCAATCGGCTGGCAATTTGTCGCGCGTAGGTTCCCGCTGGTGCCGTATTGGCCACAGCCTGGCCTTGCGCCAACAGGTTGGTGCGAACCTCTTGCGGTAAATAGAAGCTCTCGTTGGGGCGATAGGAATCCAAAAACAAACGCTGGTAACCCACGGGAGTGCGTTTTTGTACCGGTTGACGAACATAGGCCTCCACTTGTTGGGCAGCAACTGTGAGTGGCACCAGCATTGCCGCGCTTCGGGAATTCTGGACTTGAAGATTTTCTTGAGCCGTAGCATGGTGGGTATGCCCACGAAAATAGCGACTGGCACGCCCAAGTCCTTCTCTGCGGATCAACTTGTCATCGATTAACTGTGCAAGCCAGCGCTGAAGCGTGCGGCGGTTGGGATGGGTATGCAACGCTGAGGCAATCATCTCGATGCTGGCCCCTTGCGGATGCCGCATCAAGAGGTCAAGAATGGACTTTTGCTCAGTGATCTGCTGGGGTGTTGGCATGGGTT
>JFJP01032841.1_pt1 | contig 13230 bp, 8 predicted proteins | sample 431651 | NCBI WGS metagenome assembly JFJP01 (sample SAMN02602958, study PRJNA72255) | Microbial mat metagenome, whole genome shotgun sequencing project. | biome: fresh water; feature: sink hole; material: water; isolation source: purple microbial (photo- and chemosynthetic) mats found in...
TATTGCAGAAATTCATCGAGTTTTAAAAGAAACAGGGAGTTTTTATTTGCATTGTGATCCCACTGCAAGTCATTATTTGAAATTGGTTTTAGATGCAATCTTTTGCTCAAAAGGTGGCGAATTTCAAAATGAAATCGCTTGGTGTTATGCAACTCCAAGTGGTGCAAGAAATAAATTTCCTCGAAAACACGATGTTATATTTTATTATGTTAAAAGCAAGGATTATTGTTTTAATATTCAACGTATTGCTCATAAAAGTGGTCTACATAACACAGGGCAATCTTGGAAAAACAAATCAGGTACAAATGATCACGTTCGAAATTTGGAAAAACAAGGTAAGAAAGTGGAAGATTGGTGGACAGATATTTATCCCGTCGATAGATTGCGTCGAGAAATGTTGGGTTATCCAACGCAAAAACCTGAAGCACTTTTGGAAAGAATTATTAGAACAAGTTCAAATGAAGGCGACGTTGTTTTAGATGCGTATTGTGGGTGTGGAACGACGGTTGCGGTTGCTGAGAAACTTCAAAGAAATTGGATTGGAATTGACATAACTTATCAATCTATTTCATTAATTTTAAAGAGATTAGAAGATCAAAAAGAAAAGGCGCTTGAAAATATTGAAATCAATGGCGTACCCAAAGATTTTGAAAGTGCGGTTGCTTTAGCGAACAAAAAAGATGATCGAACCCGCAAAGAATTTGAGAAATGGATCGTTTTAACATATTCCAAAAACAGAGCAATTATCAATGAGAAAAAAGGCGGCGATAAAGGCATTGATGGCATTGCTTATATTGTTGATCGTAATGAGAACGGAGAATTGGAAAATAGAGAAGTTTTATTTAGTGTAAAGTCTAATGAAACTTTAACGCCAGCCGTAATTAGAGAATTAAACGGAACGGTAGAACGCGAGAAAGCAGCGTGTGGCATTTTGCTCACTTTATATCCGATGCCTAATTTAGTGAAAGATTGCAAGCAATACGGACATTATCAAAACAAATTTATCGGTAATGATTATCCAAAAATCCAAGTGATTTCTGTTGAAGAAATATTTGAAGGAAAAAGATTGCTATTTCCAACTAATACCATGGACGTTCTCAAAAGCGCGGAAACCCATACTGTTCAAAAAGACATTCTTTAATTATCGGGGTTGGAATTTGAGAGGAAAAGTGCCCAGTTCTTGGATAACAACCCCTTGCGCATAACCATAAACAACTTCATACGTCGCAGGATAAATATCATCTTGACGATAGGTTTCATAAGCTCTGAGTACTGCTTGAAATTTTTCCTTTCCTAATAAACCTTTTGAACGCCCTTGATTTACATTATGTGCGCCAATGGTTTTTAAATGTTTCATGATATTTAAAACATTAGGAAAAGTTTGAGTCAATCGATCAGCATCCATGACAGGATGACGAAAGCCCGCCGCCGCTAATCCATCGCCTAAAGTATGTAAGTCTATGAAATGATTAACATGATCAAAACCATCGACTTGCGCCCAACTCGATTGCAATTCATATAAGGTATCAGGACCAAAAGTCGTAAATAATAACGTGCCATTTGGTTTGAGAATCCGCGCCCATTCTTGAAATACTGCATTGAAATCATCAAGCCATTGCAACATCAGATTTGAAACTAATAAATCAACACTTTTGTCAGGCAGAGGAATTTGCATTGCATCAGCACATAAGAACTGCGCATTTGGCGAGTGTTTCTGGGCTTCTTTAATCATTCCCGAAGAAATGTCGATACTAATCATTTGTGCGTCGGGAAAACGAAACTGTAATTCTCTTCCCAAAGTACCCGTTCCGCAACCCACATCGACGATGGTATGTGGTTGAATTAAAAGGAATTCTAAGCGTTCTAATAAACGAAAACGGATTTCTTGTTGAACTTTGGCGGCGGCATCGTAACGGGGCGCGGCGTGATCAAAGGCATCGATGAGCCATTTTTTATCTAATTTCATTCCAAAACCTGCGTAGGGCGGTTAAAACGTCGGGGGCGTGCGAGAGAAACGGCGTGTGTGCCGCGCCTTCAATAATGCCGCTCCGCAACGCAGGATTCAAGCCGCGCCAAGCGTCGCTCAAATTTGCGGGCACGAGCGCGTCGCGTCGACCAAAACATAAAAATGTCGGGCAAGGCATTGATTTTTCCCATAAATTTCTTAAATCTTCGTTTTTCAACAATTGCAAACCCGCATTCAACGCCAATGGATGTGGCGCGGGCGAGTTTTGTAATTGAAATCGCAACTTTTTCAACCAAAATCGGGCTTGATCATCACCTTGCAATTGCAATGCTAAAAAACGTTGCAATGTTCCCGCCCAATCTTTCTCTAATTGAAAGGCGAATTTATTTAAAGTTTCTTCCGCCATTGCGCATTGCCAATGTTCTTTTTGAATAAAACAAGGGCTGCTTCCGATTAAAAATAACCCTTTGATTTTATTATGAAATGCAACATATTGTGAAATTAATCCACCTAATGACCATCCCACCCACAACGCATTTTCAGGTAATTGTTCGATCAAATGTTTGGCAATGTTTTCAAGTGAATAAGGTTCGAGCATTGGGGTTTGTCCATATCCGAACAAATCGATTTGAAAAACTGAGAAATCTTCGATTAGAAACGGAACAAAATCATCCCAAATAGAGTGTTGAAATCCCCAACCGTGTAATAAAATGATCGGTGGTTTGTGTGCATTTCCAGATTGTTTAATAAAAAGCGTGGTCATTGGTGAGAAAAAAGCATTAGGTTTTGGTTTTTGAACAAATCAAACGTGCGATGATGCCAAAAAAGAAAAGTCCCGCATAATCGGCGGTTAAATCGCCCCAATCAAAGGTTCGATGCGGAGAAAAAAGTTGAGAAAATTCTTCGAGGGTTGCTAAACTACCAATGATCAGGCTTCCCATTAAAAAAACGCCCCATTTTCGGCAACTTAGGCTGAGATTTAAAAACAATCCGAACAATCCAATTAAGAAAAAATGCCCCAATTTATCGCTATACGGTAAAATCCGCATCAAGCGAGCAATCGGTAAATAACCGCTGTTTGCTAAAATAATAATCACAACAATCACCAAACCATAAATCAAGGTGAGTTTTTGTAGGCGCGTCATACACTTTGGCTTTTTTGATGGGTTGGGTATAAAATGACTCTGGCAAGCATTATAAGGTAATTTGTCGTTTAGCACATGATCTACCAATCGTTAAAAAACTATCTGCGCCATTTGAGTCGCACGTCTTTGAGTACGTTGCTCGTTGCGCCGTTTGTGCTACAAATCTTTGCAGCGGTGGCGATCACGGGGGGATTGGCGTTTTATAATGCCCAAGAAGCCGTCAACGATCTCGCGGGTCAATTACGCAACGAAGTCACCACTCGCATTCAAGAACGCATCCAAAATTATTTGGAAATTCCTCATCAAATCAATATCTTAGATGCAAATGCGATTTATTTGGGAGAATTAAATATCGATGATGCTCCATTGCGCGAACGACATTTTTGGCAACAACTCAAAAACTTCAAGCAAATCAGTCATCATTACATGGCAACCCCCGACGGACAGTATTTTGGGGCGCGACGGTTAGAAGACGATAGCATTGAAATTATCACCCGAAATAATCATGGGGAAAATCAATACTTTAGCGCGGATAAACGCGGATTTCGCCAACAGTTGACAAATAGCGCCCCAAAGTTTGACGCACGCCAACGCCCTTGGTATCAAGCCGCCGTCGAGAAAAGTGCCGCCACTTGGAGTCAAATTTATACCGATTTTAGTTCAATAAAAACCTTAGCAATTACAGCAAGTTACCCCGTTTATGATGAACAACAACAATTACTCGGCGTGTTAGGATCATCTTTAACATTATCGTGGATTAATGATTTCTTAAATCAGTTGAAAATCGGCAAAACGGGACAAACCTTTGTGATGGATAGAAAAGGATTTCTCGTTGCTAGTTCAACTCATACACCTGTTTTAGATGAAAAATCCAAACGTATTGATATTTCTAATGCTGCAAATCCTTTAATCAAAGAAACCGCCACTTTCTTAAAACAACAATTCATTTCTTTAGATGAAATTAAAGAGAGCAAACCGTTTGATTTTTATATTAATAGCACCCGACAATTTCTACAAATTACTCCCTTTCAAGATGCGTATGGTTTAGATTGGTTAATTGTTGCAGTTGTTCCAGAATCTGATTTCATGGGGCGCGTCGAAGCTATTACGCAAACCAGCATTTGGATGGCAGTGGTTGCTTTATTATTAGGTATTTTAGGCGGCATTTTAACCTCACGCTGGGTCATTCGCCCAATCCAACAATTAAATGAAGCCGCAAAAACCTTAGCATTAGGAAAATGGGAACAAAGCATCGACATTCAAAGAAATGACGAATTAGGACAATTAGCTAATTCTTTTAAATCGATGGCAGAACAATTAAAAGAATCCTTTTCTATTTTAGAAGATAGAAACGCCGCATTACAAAAGCTCGATGAATTAAAAGATGAGTTTCTCGCCAATACTTCCCATGAATTAAGAACGCCTTTAAATGGAATTGTCGGAATTGCCGAATCAATGTGCGATGGCGCAGTGGGTTCTTTAACCGATATTCAACGTAAGAACTTGTTAATGATTGCACATAGCGGTCATCGTTTAACAAATTTAGTGAATGATATTTTAGATTTCTCCAAATTAAAACATAACAACTTAGAATTACATTTACGTTCAGTTGGGTTAAGAGAAATCACCGAAGTTGTTTTAACATTAAGTCAAAGTTTAGTCGGCGATAAAAAACTTAAATTATTTAATAAAATCCCCGCAGAATTGCCGCCCGCCAAAGCAGATGAAAATAGATTACAACAAATCTTATATAATTTGATTGGAAATGCCATTAAATTTACCGATGCTGGAAAGGTTGAAATCACCGCCGAAAAAATTATAGAAAATGATCGAGAATGGTTAGCATTAAGTGTGATTGATACGGGAATGGGAATCCCCGCAAATAAATTAGATAGTATCTTTGAATCTTTTGAACAAGGCGATGGTTCAAATACTCGTCAATATGCGGGAACAGGCTTAGGATTAACCGTTACAAAACAATTAGTTGAATTGCATCAAGGATCGATCAAAGTTATTTCAAAAGAGAACAAAGGATCGTGTTTTACGGTAATGTTACCTATTGCAGATGCACCTGCTGAAAACTTACCGAATCGTTTAACAACAGTACAACGTCGTTTGATCGTTCCAGAAATAGATGAAACATCATTACAAGTTGAGCCTTCTGACTTAGTTGTAAATCCTGATGCTTCACGTTTCACAGTGTTAATTATCGATGATGAACCTATTAATCGCCAAGTATTGCTAAATCATTTGTCGTTGCAACATTATGCAGTAGTGGAAGCAGGGCATGGACCTGAGGCTTTAGAACTAATCAATGAGGGTTTGAAACCGCATTTGGTGTTATTAGATGTGATGATGCCAAAAATGACTGGATATGAGGTTTGTCGACGGTTGCGTGAGAAATTCCCAGCCAACGAAATGCCCATTTTATTATTGACCGCAAAAACCCAAGTCGCAAGTTTAGTGGAAGGATTAGATGCAGGCGCAAATGACTACTTAACAAAACCCGTTTCTAAAAATGAATTATTAGCACGAATTAAAACCCATTTACAAGTGAGCAACTTAAACATTGCGTATGGAAGATTTGTTCCACACCAATTTATTCAATTAATGGATAAACAAAGCGTGGTTGATGTCAAATTAGGCGATCACATTGAAAAGGAAATGACCATTTTATTCTCGGATATTCGAGGTTTCACCAGCATTTCTGAAACGATGAAACCACAAGAGAATTTTGATTTCATTAATGCGTATTTAAGTCGTATGGAACCGATCATTGCAAAACATAATGGTTTTATTGATAAATACATTGGTGATGCGATTATGGCATTGTTTCCCGTGAGTGTTGATAATGCAGTGCAAGCAGCGGTAAGAATGTTGCAACGTTTATTGGATTACAACTCGACTAGAGGAAGACCTGGTCGACCAATGTTGAAAATTGGGATAGGAATTCATACGGGTTGGTCAATGTTAGGAACGGTTGGTGGAGAAAATAGAATGGATGGAACAGTAATTGCTGATGCGGTTAATTTAGCATCGAGAACCGAAGGTATGACAAAAATATATGGTGTGGCATTATTAATTACAGAGCAAGTTTATCAAAAATTGCAAAATCCAAGTGAATACAAAATCCGCGTGATTGATCGAGTAAAAGTGAAAGGAAAAACCATTGAAGTGACATTATATGAAGTATTTGATGGTGATCCGCCAATTCAATTAAGTTTGAAACAAAAAACCTTGAAAGATTTTGAGCAAGGCTTTAGGTTTTATCATAATCAACAAATTGCTGCCGCATTAGCTTGTTTTCAAAGAGTTATTTATTTGAATCCAGAAGATCACGCCGCACAAGTGTATTTAGAACGTTGCAAAGAACATTTAGTTTAAGGGGGATGTATGGGACTGTTTAATAAAATAAAAGATTTCATTGAAAGTCGTCAAAACAACTTTGATGAAGACGATGAAGAATTTGATAATGATGATCGTATTACACCAGAAAGCATCGATCAACCGCCAGATTATACCTTTTCTCAAGCCTTACATCATATTAAAATAGGTGATTTGAATAAAATAAAAGCCTATTTGAAATTCAACCCAAAATATGCGATTTGTAAGGATTGGGATGATCATACTTTATTGCATCGAGCAGCGCATTTCTCACGATTTGAAATGGTGAAACTGTTGCTCTCTCATAATGCAGAAGTCAATGCTTTATATAAAAGCCAAACGCCTTTACATTTTGCGATTAGTACCAATGATTTGTGGGCGAAAGCAAATAAAAAAGAAATGCCTTATGAAACGCATCAAAAAGAGCAATTTGAAACGGTTAATTTGCTGTTGCAAAAAGGCGCAGATGTTAGCCTTCGAGATGATAAAGGAGAAACCCCATTACATCTCGCCGTGCGTTTTGAGCATTTGAAATTAGTTGAATTATTGCTTAAAAATGGTTCTCAAATTGAGGAACTTACTGAGGTTGAAGAAATCCCAGATTCCCCGAATAATGGGAGAACGCCTTTAATTACGGCAGCTCGAATTCATAAAAATCCAGAAATCATAACTTATTTGTTGAAATCTAAAGCAAATCCAAATTTTTTAGATAAAATAACAGGTTATACTTCACTGCATTATGTTGCTGCTGCACCGCGTAATGATGAACCACTTAAAGAACAAGCATTACAACAAGCAACTGAAGTTTTATTAAAATATGGTGCTGATCCTAATTTAACTATTGAGCAAAAAAGCCATCAAATGGCAATTCATTTAGCCGCTGCAAATAATCATGTTGGGGTTGTAGAAACCTTATTAAGTAAAGGCGCGGATGTAAATGCAAAAACAGAGAAAGGTTCTACTCCCATGAGCATTGCAGCAAAACAAGGGGCAGTGGAAATGGTGAAATGTTTATTGAAACACAACGTTGATATTGATGAATCAAGAGCGTTATTTCATGCGGCGTTTTGTCGAGAAACAACTGAAGTGATGGATATTTTATTAAAAGCAGGTGCAGATATTAATGCGCCCGATCCGCAAGGGGTAACACCAATCTTTGCAGCAGTGTATGCCGTTTCTTTGCAAAATGTGCAATTTTTGTTATCACATGGGGCAGATACGAAGTTACATCCACCTGGAAGAACTTTATTACAACACGCTTTTGCAAGTTGGGGTTCAATTGAGGCTTTACCAGAAAACAAAAAAGACCCCAAAATTGCCGAAGATGCGGTTAAAATTATTGAATTACTTGGTGGGTTTGATTCTTTAAAGAAAAAACGCGGCTATTGATTTAAAGATTTAGGTATAAATGCAAGGCTTAAAATCATCGATTTATGTTTCATCCAATAGCATTGCATTTACTAGCAAACATTTAGAAAAATTGGATTCTTTAAAAGTAAAGAAATCCAATTATTTAAATAAGATACTTATCCGACCAATTGTGCTAAAGAATCAGCATGACGGACTTGAGTTTCACCGGTTTTGCCGAGTTGTTTGTTGATTTGGGTGATTGAGAATAAGCCACGCACAATTGAGCGTCCTTTGTCGTCGGTGTCGGTGACTAATAAGTGTTTGCGACCAATGTCTTTCATGGTGCTAATAATGTGACCGATTCGCGCATCTTTAAGGCTCATCATGCGGATTGCTTTAATGTCGGCTTGTTTGGTCATTAATTGGCTGACTTTCAAATCCGAGAAAGGAACGCGCAATTCTTGGGACATTTTAATCGGACGTTCGCCCAATAAAGTGGTCGCGCTAATAATGCCTTGAATGTTTTCCTCGTCTTCGTCGGCGACCAACAGCAACCGCACGCCCGCTAATTTCATTTTATTGAGCGCATATTCAATACTAACATCGGCGGAAGTTGTAATCGGGGTGACATATTTAAAATCGGTCATAACTTTGACGGCGGGGCTGTCTTCGTTCAATAAACGCTCACCCGGCTCGACCAAGTAAAAGTGGTTATCGGCTTTTAAGGGGGCATAATTTAGTACGGCGTAACTCATGATGACTCTTCCTCTTTTTTTAGGTGATTTTGGCTGTGATACTGTGATATGTTGACACAGCGCGAATTGTGCCACAACAGAATTTTTATTTTTACAACGAAAATGCTTTTTATGAAACATAACCTTTTGATTTTATTATATTTTTTATTCTTAACATTTTCCGCAAATGCCGCCGATGCACCTAAAATCGGATTAGCCTTATCGGGCGGGGGCGCGCGCGGATTAAGTCATATTGGTGTATTGCAAGCCCTTGAAGAACTTAGAGTTCCCATCGCTTATTTAAGTGGCACAAGTATGGGCGGATTAGTGGGCGGTTTGTACGCCAGCGGTTTGACTACCCAAGAATTAAAAGAAGCCGCAACGGGAGGAATTGATTGGAAAAAAGTCTTTTCAACCGTTCCTCCACATGAAGAACTTTCTTTGCGAGATAAACAACAATTAAATCGTTTTATCCCTGGTTTAGAAGTCGGTTTAAGTTCAGAGCAACTTATTTCTTCTGGATTTCTCGGCGGGCAAGAATTATTCTTAACGTTACATCGTTACACGCGGGGCATTGAAATCCCCGATTTTAATCAATTACCCATCCCTTTCAAATGTGTTGCAACCGACATTAATAAAGCCGAACCCGTTGTCTTAGAAAAAGGTAATTTAGCAATGGCGTTACGAGCAACCATGTCAGTGCCTTTTGCGTTTTCTCCGATTGAAATCGATAAACATTTGTTAGTCGATGGTGGAATTTTAAACAACTTGCCCATTGATGTCGTTAGAAAAATGGGTGCAAATGTTGTTATTGCAATTAATATTTCCTCTCCTGTGGGTAAAGCTGATCAAAGTAGCTCTTTTGTAACAGTTGCTTTACAAGCGGTTGATATTGCATTAGTTCAAAATACCTTGCAATCTCTTCAATCAATTAAAAATTCTGATATTTTAATTGAGCCAAATATCGAAGAATTTACCTCGTCTGATTTTGAGAAAGCCGAGATTTTAATTCAACGAGGTTATAACGCAATTATGGAGAAATCATGGCTATTTACAGGGTTAGCATTATCAGAAGAAGAATATCAACATTATCATCAAATGATCAAAGCGAGAAAACCTCAAGAAGAAGATCGCAATATTCAACCCGCATTTATTCATTTCAAAGGTAATAAACGTACAGAGAAAAAACTCTTAGAATCTCGTATCGAAAATTTAGAAAGCAAAACTTTAAATGTCGAGGATTTGGAAAATGTTACTCGCCACTTAACCCGTTTAAACGATATTTCACAAGTAACTTATCGCATTACAGAAAACGAAACAGGTGAGAAAGGTGTTTTATTTAATGTCGATGAAAAAAGCTGGGGACCACATTATTTGAAATTAGGAATTAATGCAACTACTGGATTTGATCGACGCGCCGATTTTAGTACTTTATTACGCCACTCATATTTAAATGCAACGCCGTATGGGGGCGAATGGATCAATGAAATCAAATTGGGTAATGAATATTATTATTTCACCGAGTTTTATCAACCCTTAGATTATCAAGGAAAGTTCTTTATTGCACCTCATTTCAAATTGCACCGTCGGTTTGTAGATATTTATGAAGGAACAAATAAAATAGCTAAAGCAAGTTATTTAGTGCAAGGTTATCGTGTAGGAATTGATGTGGGAATGAACGTTTCTAATCGTGCAGAAATCCGTTTGGGAATGCGTTATGTTTCTGATACACCACATTTACAAGCTGGAGAAAACAATTTATATCCCGAAACAGGATTTCATGAACCAGCTTTAGCTTTCAGTTATTTACTTGATTCTTCAAATGCAAGATTGTTTGCAACTAAAGGGAGCAAAATTAAATTACAAGGCGAATATCATGATAAAAGTTTTGGTGCAAAACGCCGTTATTCATTGTTATCACTGGATGCTGCGCATTATTTTACGCCAGACCTTTCTTTTAATTCAGAGAACAAATATGTCATTAAGAAACCTCAAATAACATTTGAAGGGCGTATTTTTGTTTCATCTTCATTTGGAACAGAACCTCCTCCTCATGATTATGTTTCTTTAGGAGGAACTTTACTTTTAGCGGGTTATCCACAATATAGCATGATGGGTTCTGAAGCGGTTTTTGGACAAATCGGTGCATTCTTAAATCCAGATTTCATTGCACCCTTGAAAAACTTCTCTGATGTTCGCTTATTTGCTTCCTTGCATTCTGGTAAAGCATGGATGAAACCTGAACGCATTAAATTACAAAACCTTTTAACGGGTGGTTTAGGTGGTTTGGTGTGGGATACAAACTTTGGAAATATATTCTTTGGAATGGGTTATACACAAGGCGGCGATGTGCGTTATTTGTTTTCTTTAGGAAATGAGTTTTAATTGATATTGCTCAAGGTTTCATTTAAAAGTAAGCGATAACCTTTCATTATCGTTTATTTTCTTCAAATACTGTGAGGTTACAATGTTAAGAATTACCCATTATCTCAAAGACTTACAAAATCCTATTTTTAAGCTACCACCTAAACCCAAAGCCCCTGTCGTGATTTGGAATTTGATACGGCGTTGTAATTTAACTTGTAAGCATTGTTATTCGATTTCTGCGGATAAAGATTTTCCTAATGAATTAAGCACCCAACAGGCTTTTAAAATATTAGAAGATTTAAAACAATTTGGGGTTTCTGTATTGATTTTATCAGGTGGAGAACCCTTATTGAGAAAAGATATTTTTGAGATTTCTCAACGTGCTAAAGAAATGGGTTTTTATATTGGTTTGTCGACTAATGGTACGCTGATCGATGAAAACAATATTGAAAACATTGCTAAAATGAATTATGATTATGTCGGAATTAGCTTAGATGGGATTGAAGAAACGCACGATAAATTTCGCCGTTTGAAAGGTGCTTATCAATCTTCATTAAATGCAGTGCGTTTGTGTAAAGAAAATGGAATAAAAATAGGCATTCGTTTTACTTTAACACAAGATAATCAACACGATTTCAATGCAGTGTTAGATTTATTAGAAACTGAAAACATCGATAAGTTTTATTTATCGCATTTGAATTATGCAGGTCGTGGAAATAAAAATCGTAAAACAGATGTATTTCATCAATTAAGCCGCCAAGCAATGGATAATATCTTTGAACGTGCTTGGAATGGATTACAAAATAATAAAAATTATGAGTTTGTTTCTGGAAATAATGATGCGGACGGGGTATATTTGTTAATGTGGGTACAAAAACATTTTCCAGAATACGCAAAAAACTTAGAACAAAAACTAATTCATTGGGGAGGAAATGCGTCGGGCGTTAATATTTCAAATATTGATAATTTAGGCAATGTTCACCCCGATACATTTTGGTGGAATTATAATTTAGGAAATATTAAAGAACGCCCCTTTTCAGAGATTTGGCAAGATATTTCTGATCCATTAATGGCGGGTTTGAAACAACGCCCACGACCTTTAAAAGGACGCTGTGGAAAATGCCGATTTCAAGCGATTTGTAATGGTAATACTCGCGTGAGAGCTTATCAATTAACTAATGATTTCTGGGCAGAAGACCCTGGTTGTTATTTAACCGATGAAGAAGTTTTGTAATATTTGTTTTGTATTAGGAGTTACGCATTGACAGAAACCTATATTTATAAAATCAATAAATCAGGAGAAAATTTGCATTTCAAAATGTGTCAATGTGTAATTTCTATTTATGCTTATTTTTGATTTCTCAATAAAAACAAAATTAGATTAAATCTAAGCTACTATTTATTTGTTTTTGGTGCAATTCCATTTTGCCTACATTTCAAAAATAACGACGATTTGATAAAATGGTTTTTATTAAATAAGGATTTACATGATGCGATATAACATATTGTTTTTTATAGTTTTTTTAAGTTCATCGATTAATGCGCAAACATTACCGATCGAGGATTCGTCGTGGTTAAATCCGCAACGTCCGCAAGTGTATGTGGTTAAAAACAATGATAATTTATCGACAATTGCAGGGGTATTTTTGAAAAATCCCGCCGCCGCGCTGAAAAATTGGCATTCGCGCAATCCACAAATTTTTCCCAATGATCAAATTAGCATTATCGAACACGGTCAAAAAAATTTTTCTTTACAAATCAAACGTGATCGAACGGTTAAATTATCACCAAATGTGGTGATTAGTCGCTCAGATGTTGCTATCCCGATGATTCCTTTAGGAAATATTCTCCATTTTTTAAGTCACCCAAATATTGCGGAAGCGGGCGAACTTTCTCAAGCGCCTTATTTGATCGCCAATGAAAATGCTAACATTTTGATTACAAAGGGAGATTTGATTTATGCACGCGGTTTGGAAGATGAGAAAAAAGGGGTGCATTTCAGCATTGTGCGGCAAGGCGCGCCGTTTCGTGATAATCCCGATAATGATCCCTTAGCATTTGAAGTGATTTATTTGGGCGAAGCGCGACTTCAAAACGCCGATGATCCCGCGACTTTGCGCATCGTGTCGGCGGAACGCGAAATTCGTGACGGTGATCGTTTATTGCCGATCCCGTCGCAAGTCTTTGAATCTGATTTTATTTTAACGTCGCCGCGCACTTTAGATGATTGCAAAATTATCGCTGTTCCAGACGGAACGGGTAAAGAAATCGGGCAATTTCAAGT
>JFJP01005798.1_pt1 | contig 13229 bp, 9 predicted proteins | sample 431651 | NCBI WGS metagenome assembly JFJP01 (sample SAMN02602958, study PRJNA72255) | Microbial mat metagenome, whole genome shotgun sequencing project. | biome: fresh water; feature: sink hole; material: water; isolation source: purple microbial (photo- and chemosynthetic) mats found in...
TCATCCGTGGCACGCCACTGCTGATTCAGGTTTACCTGATCTATTACGGCCTGGGCCAACTCGAGTGGATTCAGGCCCGCTGGGACACCGTGTGGCCCTGGACACACTTCAAGGAGCCCTTCTTCTGTGCTTTGCTGGCGTTCAGTTTGAACACAGCCGGGTACACCGCCGAGATGCTGGCCGGGGCCATTCGCGAGACTAATGCGGGTGAAATCGAAGCAGCACAGGCATATGGCATGAGCCGCTTTCAGGTGATGCTGCGCGTGGTGCTGCCCAGCGCCATGCGGCGCACCTTGCCGGCTTATAGCAACGAGGTGGTGATGATGCTGCAAAGTACCAGTTTGGCCAGTGCCGTGCCTTCGCTGATCGATGTCACCGGGGCTGCCAGCCGGATCTATTCCGACTACTACCTGCCCTTTGAAGCCTATCTGGCCGCTGCGGCGATCTACCTTGTCACTACCTTTTGCCTGATTGGCGTATTTCGACTGGCCGAGCGCCACTTTCTTGCGCACCTCGCACCACGCAAGGCCTGAACTCTATGCAACGCGTTGACCATCCACTTATGTCGCCCAGCCTGGGGGTCCACAAGACACTCACCAGCTTTCACTTTGGACAGGTGGGTGCCGGCCCCAAGTTCTACATTCAGGCCAGCTTGCACGCCGAGGAACTGCCTGGCATGCTGGCTGCCTACCACCTGCGCGGACTGCTGGAGGCCGCCGAAGCTGCGGGGGCAATCCGCGGTGAGATCATTCTGGTGCCGGTCGCCAACCCGATTGGCCTGGCGCAGCGGGTGGACCACAAAGCCATGGGTCGATTCGAGTTGGACACCTCGGAGAACTTCAACCGCCACTACCCTGACCTGATGCAGGCCATAACGACCACCGTGCGCGAGCAACTCGGCACGGACGGCGCGGTCAATGTAAGGCTAGTGCGCGCAGCCATCGGTGACTTTCTGCGCGCCATGCAGCCGCAAACCGAGTTGCAAAGCCTGCGCCGCACGCTGCTGACGCTGTCACACGATGCGGATCGCATGCTCGATTTGCACTGTGACTGTGAAGGCGTCATGCACTTCTATACCGAAGAAGCGTGCTGGCCGGCGCTCGAGCCGCTGGCGCGACTGCTGGGCAGCGAGGCGATTTTGCTGGCCAAAAACTCTGGCGGCGGTCCCATCGACGAATGTCTCTCTGGCGTCTGGTGGCAGCTTGCCAACCTGCTGGCGGCAGAGGGTCGCTCCGTCGTCCTGCCCCAGGCTTGCTGCACCACGACGATCGAATTGCGCGGAGAAGGCGATGTAGCGCATGAATGGGCCCGCGCCGATGCCAGAGCGCTCTTTGCCTACCTGGAGCTCGAGGGTGCCATCGCCTGCGCGAAGGCGCCTGTCGTTCCACCTCTGAAATGCCAGCCAACCCCTCTGGCGGGCTCAGAAACCTTGAAGGCGGGTTCGGCTGGCGTTATTGTGTTTGCGGCGCAGGTCGGGGACCGACTGCAGGTCGGAGACCTGGTGGCGGAAATCATCGATCCGATTGCCAACTCGGTGCAACGCGTGACCGCCGGGGTGGCGGGGGTGTTTTACGCGCGGGTACGGGAACGGTACGCCCTTGCAGGGGCCGAGTTGGGAAAAATTGCGGGTGCAATGCCGTTTCGCACGGGCGATCTGCTCGGTGCCTGAAGGCATGCACGGCCGCGCATAAACTACAGTCGAACTATGACAAGCAAGATTCTCAAGCTGCAGGCGCTCAACATCCACAAGAAATTTGGCACCAACGAAGTGCTCAAGGGCGTTTCGCTGGAAGCCCATGCGGGTGACGTGATCAGCATTATTGGCAGTTCGGGTTCCGGCAAAAGCACCTTTTTGCGCTGCATCAACATGCTGGAAAAACCCCACGAAGGGCGCATCATCGTCGTGGGCGAAGAGTTAAAGCTGGCGCCTGCCGCCAATGGCGAATTGCACGCCACGGATGCGCGGCAATTGCAGCGCATGCGCACCAAACTGGCGATGGTGTTTCAGCACTTCAACCTGTGGTCGCACATGACGGTGTTGCAAAACATTATTGAAGCGCCCGTGCATGTGATGGGCATTCCCAAAGAGCAGGCGGTGGAGACCGCGCGCAAATACCTGGCCCGGGTCGACCTCGCCGGGCGAGAAGACGTTTACCCCGGGCACCTCAGTGGCGGCCAACAGCAGCGCGTCGCGATTGCACGGGCGCTGGCTATCGAGCCTGAAGTCATGCTGTTTGACGAGCCCACCAGCGCGCTCGACCCCGAACTCGTCTCCGAAGTGCTGAAGGTCATGAAAAATCTGGCCCTTGAAGGTCGCACCATGGTGGTTGTCACCCACGAGATGGGTTTCGCCCGCGAAGTGTCGAATCACCTGATCTTTTTGCACAAAGGCCTCATTGAAGAGCAAGGGGACCCACGCTCCGTGATGGCCGCGCCCAAGAGTGAACGATTGGCTCAATTTCTATCGGGCAACCTGAAGTAAGCGTCACTGCGCCCTGTTTTTTGCCCGCCATGTTGAACTCCTTGCCACAGCCACTGGTATTTCTGATTGCATGCATTTTGATGGGGATCAACGCCCTGTTCTGGGTACCCATACTGCTGGTTTTTGCATCATTCAAGTTTCTGCTGCCGTTCAAACCAGTTCGCCTTGCGGTGGACCCGGTGCTGCTATTCATTGCCGAGTCGTGGATTGCCTGCAACAGCGCCTGGATGGGTCTGACCCAGCGCACGACGTGGGACGTGCAAGGCATTGAGGGTCTGGAGCCGCGCAGCTGGTACCTGGTCAACAGCAACCACCAGTCGTGGGTGGACATTCTGGTACTGCAGCACTTGTTGAACCGGCGTATCCCGCTATTGAAGTTCTTTATCAAGCAGCAGTTGATCTGGGTGCCCGTGATGGGATTGGCCTGGTGGGCACTTGATTTCCCCTTCATGCGCCGCCACAGCGAAGAATTCCTGAAAAAGCACCCCGAAATGCGGGGTAAAGACCAGGAAACCACACGCAAAGCCTGTGAGAAGTTCGCCCTGATTCCCACCAGCGTCATGAATTTTCTGGAGGGCACACGGTTCACTGTGTCCAAACACGCCAGACAGCAGTCACCCTACCGCTACTTGCTCAAACCGAAGGCGGGAGGCATGGCACTGGCACTTAACGCCATGGGTGACAAATTTCAGGCGATACTGGATGTCACCATCGTGTACCCGGATGGCGCTCCGACGTTTACCCACTTTCTCATGGGCCAAATGCATCGTGTGGTGGTGCGTGTGCGCGTGCTGCCGATTCCGCAGCATCTGTTGCGTGGTGACTACGCGCAAGACGCCGCATTTCGGGCAGAGTTTGCCAGTTGGGTACAGCTGCTTTGGCACGACAAGGATCAGCAAATCCATGAAATGCTGGAGGCCGCGAACCCACCGCAAACTCCAAAGACGCGTTAAGCCCATGCATCTGTACAAGCTCCGTGCGGGATTGAAGCGATTGTTCGTCGCAATCATGCTGTCGGTGGTGGGACGCAGCCTGGTTGCCAGCAGCCGCGTGGAGCCAGGGATTCGGCGTGAATTGTCGGACCTGCCCAAGGGTTACCAGATCCAGATGGTGGTGATCCCAAATGGCCCGGAGTTCGTTGTCGAGTGCAATGGCGACGGCACGGTGGATCTGGCGAAGACCGTCAAACCGCGCGTGGATCTGCGCATCGCTTTCAAGCATGTTTCGCACGCGTTCCTGGTATTAAGTTTTCAGGAGGCGACGGTGCAGGCCTTTGCCAACGATCGCCTGGTGGCCGACGGTGACATATCGCATGCCATGCGGTTGGTGCGATGCCTCAACCGCATGGAAGGGCTGATACTGCCGCGCTGGATCGCGGCGCGCGCCGTGAAGCGTCTGCCGGAAATGCCGTTCGCTGAGAAAATAGTCAAAGCGATTCGCATCTACGCACAGGTGATGAAAAATCTTGTGCTGTTCAGGTAAGACATGACCAACACCTTTTACGAGTTCTTTAGCCCCGTCAAGATCATTGCCGGCCTTGCCGCGCTGGAACACCTGCCATTCGAGCTTTCAACCCGTTCCATTGTTCGCCCGATGGTCATCACAGACATCGGGGTGCGTGGTGCCGGACTGCTGGCATTGATGGAGTCCATTTTCAGTGCATCGCAGACACCGATTGTGGTGGTGTTTGACGATGTTCCGCCCGACAGCAGTCTGGTTGCGGTGCGCAAGGCCGCCGCGCAGTACAGAGAGCACCAATGCGATGCCATCGTGGCAATAGGCGGCGGCTCCGTCATAGACACCAGCAAAGGTGTCAACGTTCTGGTTTCCGAGGGTGGCGACGACCTGTTGCAGTTTTCCGGCGCGCACAACCTCAAGCGCGCGCTCAAGCCGCTGTTCGTGGTGCCGACAACCTCGGGTACCGGCAGCGAGGTGACCATGGTGGCCGTGATTTCTGACACTGAGGCAGGCGTCAAGATTCCGTTTACCTCCAATTTCCTGCTGCCCACCGCCGCGGTGCTGGACCCACGCATGACATTGACGCTGCCGCCCTTCATCACGGCCGCAACTGCCATGGATGCGCTCACCCACGCTGTGGAGGCGTACACGTGCCTGGCTGCCAACCCCATGAGCGACGCTTACGCAACGGCTGCCATCCAGAAAGTCAGCAGCCATCTGCTCGACGTTATCGACAACCCGCAGAATGCCGATGGGCGTTTGGCACTCGCCCAGGCCTCCACCATGGCGGGTATTGCGTTTTCCAACAGCATGGTGGGCCTGGTCCATGCATTGGGCCATTCGGTCGGTGCGGTGTCCCACCTGCCGCACGGGGTGTGCATGAGCATCCTGCTGCCGTACGTGCTGGAGTACAACCAGAGTGTCATTGCCATGCGAATTGGCGAACTGCTGCTGCCACTGGCCGGACCGGAAGTGTTCGCATCAACCCCTTTCTCGCAGCGGCCAACCCGCGCCATCCAGACCATTCGCTTGCTGCGTGACAATCTGCATGCGCGCTGTGGCCTGCCCCGCACGTTGCAGGAAAGCGGCAAGGTGCGGGCGGACCAGCTTGGTGCCATTGCCGACATGGCGATCAACGATGGCGCCATCCTGTTCAATCCCAAAGAAAGTGAGCGGGTCGATCTGATGGCCATTTTGGGCAACGCCTGGAGCGCATAGAGAGAACCTGCCATGACTTACATTCCAAGCGACATTGCCATAGCGCAAGCCACCCGGATGCAGCGCATTTCCCAGCTGGCGCGGGGGCGACTCGGCATTGCCGATGAACATCTGGAGCCCTATGGTCATTACAAGGCAAAGGTCTCACTGGATTATCTTCACAGCCTGCAAGACCGGCCCGATGGCAAGTTGATACTGGTCACAGCGATTAGCCCGACCCCCGCTGGTGAAGGCAAGACCACCACAGTGATTGGCCTGGGCGATGCGCTCAATCGCATTGGCAAGAAAGCCATGGTGTGCCTGCGCGAGCCGTCGCTGGGCCCGGTGTTTGGCATGAAAGGCGGCGCAGCAGGCGGAGGGTATGCGCAGGTAGTGCCCATGGAAGACATTAACCTGCACTTCACGGGTGACTTTTCCGCCATTGCATTGGCTAACAACCTGCTGGCAGCATTGCTGGATAACCATATTCACCACGGCAACGCATTGGGCATTGATGTGCGCCGCATCACCTGGAAGCGGGTGATGAACATGAACGACCGGGCCTTGCGGGATATCGTGGTGTCGCTCGGAGGGCCGCTCAATGGTTTTCCGCGTCAGGACGGCTTTGACATTGTGGTGGCGTCCGAGGTGATGGCAATTTTCTGCCTGGCCCAATCGCTGGACGATCTGAAAACACGGCTTGGCAACATTGTGGTGGGCTACACCACCGAGCAAAAACCCATATGTGCCCGTGACCTGCAGGCCCATGGAGCCATGACGGTGCTGCTGCAAAAGGCCATGGCTCCAAACCTGGTACAGACTCTCGAGCACACGCCAGCGCTGATCCATGGAGGCCCATTTGCCAACATCGCCCACGGTTGCAACTCGGTCATTGCCACGCGGGCCGGCCTGAAGCTGGCAGACTATGTGGTAACCGAAGCGGGCTTCGGTGCCGACCTGGGAGCCGAGAAATTTGTCAATATCAAGTGCCGCAAAAGCGGCCTGCGCCCGTCGGCTTCGGTAGTCGTCGCGACCCTGCGTGCCCTCAAGTATCAGGGTGGCGCGCTACTCCCATCGATCAGCCAGGAGAATCTGCCAGCGCTGGAGAAGGGGTTGGTGAACCTGGAGCGGCATGTCGACAACGTGCAACGTGTGTATGGCATTCCCTGTGTCGTGGCCATCAACCACTTTACGTCCGACACTGCAGCCGAAATCGCCATGCTCAAAGACCGCATGCAGGCCTTGGGCGTGCAAGTCGTCCTGACCACCCACTGGGCCGACGGCGGCTTTGGTGCGGAGGAACTCGCCAACGTTGTGGTGGATCTTTGTGCCCAGCCCTCCGACATGCAGTTTGTCTATGAAGATTCCGACACACTCTGGCAAAAAGCGACCCAATTGGCGCACAAGGTCTATCGGGCGGCATTGGTCACGGCCAGCGCCAAAGTCCGGGCGCACATTGACAAACTGCAGGCGGACGGCTACGGGCACTACCCGGTGTGTATCGCCAAGACGCCCTACTCTTTTTCGACCGACGCAAAATTGCTAGGGGCACCCGAGGGACACACGTTGGACATCCGAGAAGTGCGACTGGCAGCCGGTGCCGAGTTTGTGGTGATGGTGTGCGGTGACATCATGACCATGCCAGGCCTGCCCAAGCAGCCCGCCGCGAACCGAATTGATCTGGTGGACGGAAAAATAGTGGGACTGTTTTAACACTCAAGACGCCTACCCAGCTCATTTGAGTGTCCACGGTACACCTACAGAAAACCACACGGCGCGCTGCCCGTTTTCGCCGAATCCCAGGCTCAGCGCGGTTGGACCCAGCAAGGTGTCGGCACCGATGAATAGCGCCGCCGATTTGTACAGGCCGTTGGCGGTTGATGCGTCGTAAGACTGTTGCAACCGGGCCGCCTCCAGCGACGCTCCAAAATAGGTTTGTGAGACGATGCCCCCCAGTGTCAACCCCATGAACGGCGCGATATTGCGCTGGTAACCCAAGCGCGCAAATGCCACCTGATCCACGCGAAAACGGTTGACCGGATAGCCCGACAAGCGCTGAAAGCCACCGAGCGGGATCAGATCAAAAACAACATCGGTAGCCGTTGTGTCCGGATGATCGACATTGGCGTAAAGCAACTGCACCTGGAAAGTGTTCTGCCGCCAGGTTTGCACCGCGGTGAAGTCCATCGAAGTCCGCAAGTAGTCGGTCTTTGCACCCAGGGCACTGGCGGAATGGTGCACATCCAGCACAGTGCGATAGCCCTGCGTGGGGAAATGGGCCTTGTCCAGCGTATCGAAATCCAGCCTCGCCGTGGCGGCGCGCAGCGCTGCCCAGTTGGTTCCCGAAAGGGCAGGCCCAATGTCAATCTGGTATCTCTCCTGCCCGACTTCCAGCCCCAGGCGGATATCGCCACTCCTGCCCAGCTCGGTGCCGGCTTCCAGCGCCAACAGGGTTTGCGTGCGGTTGACGCGCGCCACTTGTGCCTCGCCAAAATAGATGGGCGACTGCTCTACCGAGGCCAAAAAACGTGGTGCGACAAACCACGGCGAGTCCAGAGCCAGCGGCTGCAGAAATTCAGAGTGCAAGGCGTTCTTCTCACCCACCTGCAACACATTTTGCCAGCGTGCACCCAGGCGGTTGAGCCAGGTCTGGGTATGCCCCACCACCATGTTGAACGAGGTTCTCTCGCCGGTCTGTGCGGTCAGGCTCAGCCCCAGACGGAGATAGTCGGGTCCCCAGGACTTTTCCTTGGGCTCCAGGAGTGCAATGTTTTTACCGTCCTCTTGGGCGAAGCTGAGTTGCACGCGCTCAAATTCGCCACGCTGAAAGACCCTTGCAGTGCTCTGCATCAAGGTGTTCGCGCTCTGGTTGGTGTCGTGCGGCTTGACCACTGCCAGCAGCACCTGGGGATTCACTGTTTTCATGGGCGCAATGCGTACTTCATCGACCGGGAAGTCGGCATCGACCTGGCGGTCGCGCCGAGCCTTCCACTGCGCGAAATCGTCCGCGCTCACGGCCAGCCCTAGTAACTGCGCAGCCACCCGCCGCACGGCCAATTCGCCCGCCAGAAACAGCGGCTGTGCCTGGTCAAAACTCCCCGACGTGAGCGCATCAAGCACCGGGCTCACCAGCACATCGTTCGGGCCGAGCAAGGCCAGTGAGGCCCTGACGTTTTGCTCCGTGAGGATGTTCACCATCTGCAGTCCGACCGAAAACGCCGAGCCGATTTCTTCGCGCGCCAACAAGGGAGTCCCCAGGTTGACTGCAATCACCACATCACCGCACAAGGCACGCCCAGCGCGCACAGGCAGGTTGTCCACCAGCCCGCCATCGATCAACAACTTGTCATCCACTTCCACCGGTGCCATGACCGCAGGAACCGACATCGTGGCGCGCAATGCTGCGGGGAGCGGGCCACTGTCGAGCGTCACGCGATGCCCCGTGGCAATGTCGGTAGCCACCGTCTGAAACGGAATAGGCAACTCATCAAAGCGTTGTGTGCCCATGGCGCGCAGGGTCAGCCGGTTCAATACTTCCGAGAGGTTTTGCCCGTAAATGACACCCGCGGGACTGACCACCTCGCCATTGCGCACGCCAAATTCGGGCAAGGCAAAGTGCCCGTTTTCATCTTTCTTGCGTTGTGCCCGCATCGCCAAACGATCGGGCCGGTCCTGAAACGCACGTGTCCAGTCAATGGCAAGCGTGGCCCGCTCCATTTCGTCAATCGGCATCCCAGCCGCATAGACGCCGCCCACCACACCGCCCATGCTGGTGCCGACAACGCAGTCCACGGGAATGCGCATGCGCTCCAGTTCCCGAATGACGCCGATATGGGCCAATCCACGTGCGCCGCCACCTGACAGCACCAAGGCCACGCGCGGGCGCACACTTGCTGTCTGCGCTGCGTTGGACGCAGCAGTAGCAACCGTGGAAAAACCGGCGACCGCGAGGGCCAGCCAGACAGTGAAGAAAATTTGGATGCGCTGGTGGTACGGGCTCATGCCCCAAGTCTATCGGCTCACTTGCCGCCCAGGCCCATGGAACGGGTGATCACCTCTTTCATGATCTCGTTGGTGCCACCATAAATGCGGGCGACGCGGGCATCGGCAAAGCCACGGGTAATGGGGTATTCCCACATGTAGCCATAGCCGCCAAAGAGCTGCACGCATTCGTCCATCACCTTGCATTGCAGATCGGTACACCAGTATTTGGCCATGCTGGCGGTCGCGGTGTCGAGCTGGTCCGTGCAGATCAACTCAGAGCATTTGTCCACAAACACCTGCGCCACCTGCACCTCGGTCTGCAACTCCGCCAGCTTGTAACGGGTGTTCTGAAAGGCCGCGACCGGCTGGCCGAAGACCTTGCGCTCCTTCACATAGTCCACCGTCCAGTGGATGGCGGCTTGTGCACCCGCTACGGCGCTGATGGCAATCTGCAGCCGCTCCCAAGGCAACTGCTCCATCAGGCAAATGAAGCCCCTGTTCTCATGCGCCTTGCCGCCCAGCAAATGCTCAGGACCGAGGCGCACGTTGTCAAAAAACAATTCGGACGTGTCTTGCGCTTTCAAGCCCAGTTTCTTCAGGCGTTTGCCAACACTGAAACCCGGCATGCCGCGCTCGACCAGCATCAGGCTGGTGCCCTTGCCCCCAGCACTGGGGTTGGTCTTGGCCACCACAATCACCAGATCAGCATGCCAGCCATTGGTGATGAAGGTCTTGCTGCCGTTGAGCAGGTAGCTGCCGTCAGATTGCTCGATGGCGGTCGACTTGATGCCCTGCAGGTCCGAGCCCGCGGCAGGCTCGCTCATGGCGATGGCTCCAATCATTTCGCCGGTGGCAAGCTTGGGCAGGTACTTGGCCTTCTGCTCGGGTGTGCCGTAGTGCAGGATGTAGGGAGCCACGATTTCACTGTGCAGGCTGTAACCAATGCCACTCACGCCCGCACGCGCCAGCTCTTCAAACTGGATGACGGAGAACAACTTGTCCGCGTCCGAACCGCCGTATTCCTCAGGCATGCTCATGCACAAAAAGCCGTTATCACCAGCCTTGTTCCAGACCTCGCGGGCCACATAGCCCTGCTCTTCCCAGTCGGCATGGAACGGGGCAATTTCCTTGTCGATGAACTTGCGAAAACTGTCGCGAAAGGATTCGTGATCTGGGGTGAAGAGGGTGCGTTCGATCATTGTAGGACCTGGGTTGGATTACTTTTGAAAAGCAAATGCTTGGTGAAAATTGAATATAGCCTATTCGACCGTACCGCCGATTTCCCATGGCTTTGGCCTAAAACAACCTATGGAATACCCGAAATTTCTTGGTGGAATCCTAGAAACCTGACAATTGAAAAACCTGTATAACCGAGTCTTGCCTGCATAGTCACTGGCAATTTCCGTACACCATAACTACGGGGCTTCATTGGAAGCCGTACTAACTGTGTAACCCTCTTATGAGCGATAGGGAGAAGACCATGACAAAGAACGGCTCGCTCAACCACATCTACCGCAGTGTCTGGAACCAGGCTCTGGGCGCCATGGTGGCGGTCGCAGAAACCACCTGCGGCCGTGGCAAAACTGCTGGCTCGCCTGCCGGTGCGCCCGTCGAAGCACCGCAGGGGCTGCACGAAATATCCAGACTCGCAACATTGGCGCTCGGTATCGCCCTGGGTTGGGGAGCTGGGGTGCCACAAGCCCTGGCCAACCCCACCGGTGCATCCGTGGTTGCAGGGCAAGCGGCCCTCAACACTACTGGCAATAAGCTGCTGGTCACCACTCAAAACGCGTTGGGCACCAACCATTCGGTCATCAACTGGCAAAGTTTCTCGATTGGCAAGGGCGAGTCCACCTACTTCCTGCAGCCCACCACAAACAGCACGTCCATCAACCGGGTAGTCACCAACACTCCTTCACAACTCTTTGGCACGCTGGGCAGCAACGGCAATCTGGTGTTGGTCAACCAGGCTGGCATTACGGTGGGCGCTGGAGCCGTGGTCGACACCGCCGGCTTTGCCGCCTCTGCCCTACAGATGACCGAAGCCGACGCACTGGCAGGCAGACTGCGCTTTGGCGACGCCAGCACCGCGGGTGGCGCTGTGTCGGTGCTGGGGAATGTGATTGCGCGCAGCGGCGACGTGGTGCTGCTAGGCAACAACGTCTCCACCGGAGTAGACGCACTGGTGCAAGCACCCAATGGCGCTATTAGTTTGGTAGCTGGTCACGCAATATCCATAAGCGCCAGAGGCCTGGAAGGCATTAACTTTGAATTGCAGGCACCGGCTGATACTGCAGTGAACCTGGGCACGCTCAAGGGCGACGCGGTGGGCATATTTGCCGGCACCTTGAAGCACAGCGGGCTGATTCAGGCTAGTACCGCCGCAATGGAAGGCGGCAAGGTGGTTCTCAAGGCCAAGGGCGACGCGTTTGTGGAAGGCGCCGGCAAAGTTGTGGCGACCGGCAGCAAGGGCGGTAGTGTGGATGTGCTGGGCAACCGCGTGGCGGTGACAGACCAGGCAGCCATTGACGCGTCTGGCACCTACGCGGGTGGCACCGTGCGCATTGGGGGCGACTACCAGGGAAAAAACGCGGACATTCAGAACGCGCAGATTACGTACTTTGGGCCACAGGCGAGCATCAAGGCAGATGCGACTGACCAAGGCGATGGTGGCAGGGTGATTCTCTGGGCCGATGACACTACGCGGGCTTATGGCGGCATTTCTGCAAAGGGTCGTGCCATGTGGGGGGATGGCGGGTTTGTCGAGACGTCCGGAAAACAGCTCCTTGAGGTGACAACTCCGCCGGATGCCGGCGCAACCCATGGCAAAGCGGGTACCTGGTTGCTGGACCCGCACAACGTGACCATTCAGGCAAGCACAGGAAACCTCGATACCCCCCCCTTCAGCCCGACAGTAGATACCTCAACCATCTTCAACACGGTCATCAACACGGCATTGACCGCGGGCACCACGGTAGTCATTGACACGGGGAGTACTGGAGTTCAGGCCGGCAACATTACCGTCGATGCCCCCATTAGCAAGTCCGGCGCGACAGGTGCCACGCTGACGCTCAATGCGGCGAACAATATCAATATCAACGCCAGTATCACGGCGACCACGAGCGCACTCAACCTGGAACTCAACGCAAACCAGGCGAGTTCGGGCGGCACCACGTCTTTGGGTAACTCGGTCACTGTCAACCTGAATGGAGGAACCTTGTCCTCAACCGGCGGCAACGTGCAGGTGACGAGCGGGAATTCAGTAACACTCAGCAACATCGGTGGTGGTTCAGGAGCCATTACCAACGGTGGAACGCTGACACTCAATGGTGCGACTTTGGGGACAAGCCTAGCCAACTCTGGCACGGTGACGGTAACGGGAACGACTGCATCTGCGATCAATGGAGGCTTGACCAACAGCAGTGGTGCGACGCTCAACGTGGCTGCAGCTGATCAATCGCCTGCGATTTTACCAACAGTGGCACGGTGGAGTTCACCAACCTTTACTACTTTAACGAATTCCCCACCGGGATGACGGTCACCAGCGGTACGCTGACCAACGCGGCGGGAGCCACATTGCGCAGCACCGGCAGTTCGGGTAGCGCCAACACGCTGAATGCGGTGCTGACCAACCTGGGCACGATCAATGTGGTGCAGCCACTGTCCATCACCAACACGGGTCGTACCTTTACCAGCAGTGCCGGCGCGTTGAGCGTGGCAAGTGGAAAAACGCTGACGGTCAACGGCGGCACGACAACGCTGGGCGCTGGGACGACGTTCTCAGGCACAGGCACACTGAGCCTGACCAACACGCCCACGCTCGACCTGGCCAGCAACCTCACGCTGGGGGTGGGGGTGAACCTGGTGACGTTGGACCTCAACGGGAGTAGTGCTGCGACGGTGAGCTCCGGCACTGCTGGCACCAAGCTGATCGTGCCAGTGGGTGGGGCACTGACACTCAACAACGACACCATTGCGTCCAGCGCAGATCTGGCCAACTCTGGCACGGTGACGGTGACGGGAACGACTGCATCTGCGATCAATGGAGGCTTGACCAACAGCAGTGGTGCGACGCTCAACGTGGCTGCAGCTGATCAATCGCCTGCGA
>JFJP01018730.1_pt1 | contig 13228 bp, 9 predicted proteins | sample 431651 | NCBI WGS metagenome assembly JFJP01 (sample SAMN02602958, study PRJNA72255) | Microbial mat metagenome, whole genome shotgun sequencing project. | biome: fresh water; feature: sink hole; material: water; isolation source: purple microbial (photo- and chemosynthetic) mats found in...
ATCACTTCTTTTAAGGGATTTAATGTTATCCGAAGGGAATGCTGCTTATGAAGATGATGTATCAACCGTCGAAAAAGAAACGTGCCCGCAAGGTGGGTTTCCGTGCCCGCATGGCTACCGCCAACGGTCGCAAAGTGCTTCAGCGCCGGCGGCGCAAGGGGCGCGTGCGGCTGACTGCTGTTTAACGGCATCGCCTGTCATGCATCCGAGCGAACCGTACCCCGCCGCGCCAGTCCTGGACGCGTCGTTCAACCGTACGGTTCGTTTGCTTTTGAACCGGGACTTCCAGCGGGTGTTCGGCAACAAACGCTCGATTGCCGGTAAATTCATGGTGATCTGGCATGCGCAGGGCGAGACGACGGCGTTGCGGCTCGGGGTGATCGCCAGCAAGCGCACATTCCGTCGGGCAGTGGATCGGAACCGCGCGAAACGGTTGCTGCGCGAGGCGTTCCGCCTAGAGCGGGCCCCGATGGCGGCGGATGCCGATCTGGTGATGGTGGCAAGGGCGCGGATTCTGGCAGCGGGAATTCCCGAGGTTCGCCGGGAATTTGTCCGGTTGATGGCGGCCCTGGGCCTGGCACATAAACCGGATCATAGCCGTTGAGGAAGGATGCCGGGGGTTGCGCAGGTTCGGTATATATCGCATTCCGGTGGTGTTGATAAAGGTGTATAAAGCCTGCATATCGCCCTATCTGGGGCAGAATTGCCGGTTTTTTCCAAGCTGCTCGTCCTATGCCATCGAGGCCTATGAGCGGTTTGGATGTATCAGGGGAACGTGGTTAACCATAAAGCGGATCGGCAAATGCCATCCGTTCCATCCCGGCGGGGTTGATCCCGTGCCGGAAAACAAGGATAGGGAAGGCAGGAGGAATTAATGAATAAGACAGAACGGATCGCCGTCGCTGTGCTTTTTATCGGGTTGATTGCATGGTCATATTTCGGGCGTTATTTTGCGCCGCCACCCCAACCGCCAGCCGCCGAGACGAGTGCCGTGGAGCAACCGACGGCTTTGGTGGCCGGTCCCGAAGCAGGGAATGTGCCGTTAACGAACCAGGGACCGACCGCCGTGACATCCCCGCGAAGCGAAGCGTCCGCCGTCGTCGAACCGGTAGCGGCAACCGACGAGGCTCCTGCGGTACGCCAAACCCCCGAAACGAAGATTGTCGTGAGCAACGCCGTCATGCAGGTGACCTTCACTTCGTGGGGCGGTGGTATTGCCTCGGTGACGTTAAACGAATTCAATGCCACCATGGATCATGAAAGTGGTCCGGTTGTGTTTGATTACACGGATCGCACGTCCCTGAGCTACAAGGGACTGCCGGGGTTATCGGAAGCCAATACCTTCGCTATCGAGCCGTTGCCGGGGGCGACGGGGGTGGTCATCACGGCAGCGTCTGACAACGGACTGACCCTGGTGCGGACGGCGGTGCTCGACGAAGGGTACGCCTTCACCGTGGTGGATCGTCTTTCCAACTACGGCGAGCAACCCCTGTCCATCCGTGGCGTGGCACTGCAGGCCGGTGCCATGCGCAACCTGGAGTCCGGCCCCTCCATCAAGGGGATCGATACGATCGGTGTGGATATCCTCCTGGCGGATGCCGGCAAGGTGGAGTACCTAGGCAGTAAACTAAGCGGGCTGTTCGGCGCCGGAGGGGGCTTTGGATGCTCGAGTCCGGTTACGCGGGGAATGCCCCTGTATGCCGATGACGAGGTCCGCGGGTCCATCGGCTGGGTCGCTGTCAAGAGCAAGTTCTTTACGCAGATCATCGAGCCGCTGGATGGCGGGGTGACCGCTGTGAAATTCCGCGCCAGCCGCGTTGCGGAAAAAACCGATTTCGATCTCGAGAGCGTTTCGGCAGGCTTGATGCTGCCCGACCTTGTGATTGATCCGGGCCAGGTGATCGAGCGCCGGATCCGCTATTACGCCGGTCCCAAGAAATACACGCTGCTCAAGGCCGAGGGTAACCGCCGTGCCGACATCATGGAGTTCGGGCGCTTCTTCAAGCCGGTCTGCGTCGTGCTGCTCCCCCTGCTCAACTGGATCGAGGCGCATATCCCGGGCGGCTTTGGTATCGCCATCATCCTCCTGACGATCATCGTCAAGCTGGTATTCTGGCCCGTGACGCACAAGGGGACGGAAAGCATGAAGCGGATGCAGGCCTTGCAGCCGGAAATCAAGAAGCTGCGCGAGAAATACAAGAGCGATCCCAAGAAGTTGCAGGAAAAACAGATGCTGCTGTACCGCGAGCACAAGGTCAACCCCCTGGCGGGCTGCCTGCCCATGCTGGTCCAGATCCCCGTGTTCATCGGTCTCTTCACGGTGCTGCGCAGTGCGGTTGAGCTGCGGTTCTCCAGCTTCCTCTGGATCCGCGATCTGAGCGAGCCGGAAGGCTTGCTGGCCGGGTCGATCCCGTATCTGTCAAGCGGACTGAACATCCTGCCGCTGCTGATGACGGCCACGATGGTGCTGCAGCAGAAGCTGACACCCAGCGTCGGGGATCCGCAGCAGCAGAAGATCATGGCCTTCATGCCGGTGATGATGCTGTTCATCTTCTACAACATGCCGTCGGCCCTGGTGCTGTACTGGACGGTCAGTCAGGCACTCTCGATCCTGCAGCTTGTGATGCAGCAGCGCAAGGAGCGGCAGAAAACACTGGCGGCTACTCCGGCTTGAGGTTGCGGCTCATGAGCACCTGAACGGCGCGAAGCGGCGATTCGCCGTCGTTCAGGATGCGGCAGACCTGGTCGGTGATGGGCACCTCGATATGGTGCGCAGCCGCCAAGGCCTTTGCATTCGCGGCGTTCCAGACCCCCTCGGCAACCTGCTTCATGCCCGAGGTGATGTCGGTCAGGCGTTCGCCACGTCCCAACCGCTCGCCCACTCCGCGATTGCGGCTGTGGCGGCTGGTGCAGGTAACGATCAGATCCCCCATGCCACTGAGACCGGAAAAGGTCTCGGCCCGGCACCCCAGCTCAATTCCCAGGCGTGTCATCTCGCTAAGGCCGCGCGTGATGAGGGCCGCCCGCGTGTTGTCGCCAAAGCCCAGCCCGTCGCTGATCCCTACCGCGATCGCGATCACATTCTTGAGCGCGCCGCCGATCTGCACCCCGGTGACATCATCTGACGTATAAACCCGGAAGGTCCCGGTGCTGAACACCTCCTGCAATGCCAGGCGGTCCGCTTCCCGTGGCGCGGCAACCACGACGGCCGTTGGAATGCCGCGGGCTACCTCTTCCGCGTGGCTGGGGCCGGAAAGCGCGGCCACCGATGGAATTCCCAGGTATTCCTCGGCCATCGCCGTCATCGTGCGGTGGGTTTCGCGATCAAGCCCCTTGGTCACACTGACGACCCGGGCCGTCGTCGGGATATACCCGCGGAACCGCGTGGTCACTGCCTGGCAGAACTGGGTCGGCACGGCAATCACGACCACATCGGCCTGGTGCGACGCCTGCTCAACGGAGGTCGTCCAGGTGATGGCCGCCGGAATTTCAACACCGGGCAGGTAGGCGGTATTTAGCCGGGTCTGCTGAATCGTCCGGATATTATCCTCGAACGGCCCCCAGACCGTCACCTGATGCCCGTTTTGCGCCAGGATCATCGCCAGTGCGGTCCCCCATCCCCCATCCCCGATAACCGTTGCCTTCTTACTCATGCTGGATACTCCATCCTGTTTCTACACACAAAATCAATTTCCTTCGGAACCCGAAGCCTCACTGGTGATGACCATCGGCGACGATTCAGCAGGATAGGCGAAGCGGTACGGATAAGCAAGGCTTACCTACAGCGCCAGGTCGTCGTCGTGGCGGTAATGCCAGACCCAGAGCAGCAGCCGGTTCTCCTTTTCCATCACGCGGCATCCGGCTACATAACGAAAACAGAGCGTGGCGATTTCCTCGCGATGCCCCAGCAGGAAGGGGCGGCGACGCCGCCAGCGGATGGTTTCCGGTCCATCCGGATAAAAGACAGGGGCCTTTAACAGGCGGGCCCCATTGAGATAGCCGCAGGCCCATTCCGCCGGGGTTTTCCCTGCTTTCAGGAACATGTCGGCACAGGAGAAGTACCAGAGAAAATAGCGCCGCCGCCGCCAGTTGAAAACCATCAGCTTCGTCCCGATATCAAAATGCGCCTGTGTCAATCGAAGGGCATGGGGTAGGCTGAAGGAAATATCGAAAAGACTCCAGGGGGTCCGCGGCTCCCCCCCGTGATCCTGGAACGATCGGGCGAGACTCTGGATGAGTTCCTCCGGATTTTCCCGGTCTTCGGGCATCACATGGATGAGAAAAAAGCAGAACAACGCTTTGCGAGGGCAAAGGTAAAAGGCCGTGACCAAGTCATGCTGCAGGACTGCCAGTGTTTCGCTGTCCGTGTCCCCTCCAGTTTCCTTATAGACGAAGTGCGTGGCAAACCACCCCGGGGGTAGCCCGTGCACAGTGTTCTGCTCGTCCGATTTAAGGGTCAGCGGCTTCGCTGCCGTTTCATACCGCTTCATGATCCGTGTCAGGTCCAGATCCTTGCGCCCACGGACCCATTCCGCCTCAAGACGGATGGCGTATTCATCTTCCAGTTCAATACGCCTTGCTCCGCGCCTAAGGAATTTATAGACCGCCAGTTCCCAGTTCGACGGTACGCAGAAGGATACGCCCTCCCAGGCGATCCGGCGTTCGCCATCCGGCACCAGGTTCCGGAAGCAGCCATCCACGGCATAAGGTTCATTTTTCATCGTCACGGCACTCTGCCACAGAATAACAGCAGGCGCAACAGGGTTTTCAATAACGATAAAAATGCGGGTTAGCTTCGCTAAGGATTCGGGGGGAATGATCATTTAGCATTTGGCATTCAGCGTTTCCGTGTTAGATTGGAATCGATGAGGTTGGTTATCCCGATGGTACCTGTCTTTGGAGAGAGGAAGATGAACTCTTATCGCGCGATTCATGCCGTGTTGTCCCGTGTCCGGTCTTGCCTGCCGGTTTCCCTGCTTGCCGGTGCGGCGGCAGCGGGGGTTTTGCTGATTGGAGCAAGGACCATGGCGAAACCGCCAGCGGGAAAGCCGGTCGGCGGACCGCCGGTGCAGCCGCCGGGTCGGGCGCGGATGGCGGACATTCTGGGGGATCGGTCCGTGAATTGGAATGGTGCCCCGGTGGTCGATGCCGGAGCAAACCAGACCGTGTATATGACCGGCTATGAACGATGGACCCCGGCGGCTCTGCCGCTGGCGGCCTGGTATGATGCCGCCGACAGCAACAGTCTTGCGCTGGTTGGTGGCAAGGTTTCCCAGTGGCACGACAAGAGCGGCAACAGCAATCATGTTTCGCAAGCGGCGGAAGCTAATCGGCCGACCTTCGGAACGGCGATGATTGGCGGACAAGATGTTGTCTCTTTCCGGGTGGCCGACAAGCAGGCGCTTTCCGCACCGAATCATGCCAGCTTGAATCTGGATTCGACCGGCGGGGTGAATGTCTTTGCGATCATGCAATATTATCCCTTTACCAACCAGAACGCATCGGCCAACGCGCCACTTTCCAAGGGTCGACCGCTGTCCGGTGATCCAAGTTACGGGATGTCGGTTTCATCCAACAACAATTCCATCGCCTACAAGGTGGGAAGTACTTCAGCGAGCGGCGGCATCTACACCAACCAGGGCATCCTTTTCAGTGGAATCTCGGTAACAAATAGCAGATCCGTGTATGTGAATGGCGCACTGGGCGCAACAAGCACAAGCGGGACGTTTACCAACAACAATACGGATCCTCTTTATCTTGGCCGGGACAGGGATTCCGGTCGGTATGCAAACGTGGACTTTGGTGAAATCCTGATTGTGGGGGGCTCGCTTTCTGTGGCCGAGCGCCAGAAGATCGAGGGCTATCTCGCCCACAAGTGGGGGATGGCGACGAACCTGCCTGCCGGGCATCCGTACAAGAGCGAGGCTCCACGCATCTATTCGGCCACGGCGACGCTGGTCGGCGCGGTAAGCGACACCGACGGTAATGCAATGACGACGGTGTGGTCGCGTGAATCCGGTCCGGCGGCGGTGAGTTTTATGAATCCGACCGCTACGAATACGGATGTCTCGTTCACGACCAACGGGGTCTACACGCTGCGCCTGACGGCCGACGATAGCGTTGCTCAAGGTTTTGACGAGGTGGTGCTCACGGTTGAGGCCGAAGGAACGTCTCCGATTGCCACACCGACCGGGCTTGCGGCAACTGTGGTGGCGACGAATCAGATTGATCTGGTATGGACGGATAACAGTACGAATGAGACCGACTTTGTGATTCAGCGTTCAGCAACCAGCGGGTCTGGATTCGGCTTCCTTGCGTCCGTGGGTGCGAATGTGACCAGCTATGCCGACACTAGCGTCGGCATCGGTCAGGCCTGGTACTACCGGGTGATGGCGACCAATAGCGAGGCGAGCAGTCCGCCTTCGCCCCAGGCTTCAGCGACGATCACGAAACTGTTGGCCATGGTAACGCTCGGCAATTTAAGCCAGACGTACAGCGGCTCGGCTAGCCCGGTGACGGTAACGACCGCGCCGACGGGTTTGGCGGTGCAGGTGACGTACAATGGCGTTGGGACACCTCCGATAAACGCTGGCTCCTATGCGGTGGATGCTACGATCGACAGTGCCACTTATGAAGGTGGCACGAACGGCACACTGGTCATCGCCAAGTCAAACCCAACCGTGACCGCGTGGCCGACCGCAGCAGCGATTATTGAGGGGCAGTCGGTCGGCTCCGCAACATTGACCGGAGGAAGCGGTTCGGTGGCGGGCCGTTTCTCCTATCTTGATCGAAATGCCCTCCTGCCAGTTGGGTCGTATGCTGTGAATGTGGTATTCGAGCCCGCGGACTGGGTCAACTACGCAACCGTTTCCGGAACCGTGACGGTGGTGGCAAGCACGAATCCGGCAGCGACCTGGCGATCGGCGTTGTATCCGCCAACCTGGACACCGGTGGACAAGGATGCGGAAGGGCGTTTCCTGCACGATTTCTCGAATGCGGGGTACCGCAAGGGGGAAACCCCGATTCCGATGACGCCGCCGGGATTGACGTATGACGTCACGGCGGCGCCCTATCATGCCGACAATACGGGAAGCAGCGACGCCACAGCGGCGATCCAGGCGGCGATCGACGCGGCCGGCACGGCGGGCGGTGGCATCGTCTATCTGCCGGCCGGTACCTACAAGATCGCACCAGGAGCCAGCAGCTACGCGCTATCCATTAGCAAGAGCGGTGTTGTCCTGCGGGGGGCCGGGACAAACCTGACCTATCTCTGTAATACACAAACCGTGATGCGGGGAAAGTCCGTCATCCAGGTGCAGCCATCTTCCGGAGATTGGCATACGCCGCTTGCTGGAACTACGATTTTGGCCACAGCCGACATCGGGTACCCGACGCGGACGATTTCGCTGGCATCGGTGGGCGGCCTGAGCGTGGGGGATACCATTATCGTGCGAGCGGATTGCACGGCAGACTTCATTGCCGATCATGGCATGACCAGCTTCATTGCCGACAATGGCACGACCAACATCTGGACGTCGTCACTGGATGGGCCGACGATCTGCAGGCGGATCATCGGGATCGATGTAGATGCCAAAACGATCGTGATCGACATTCCAACACGGTATTATATGAAAATGAGCGACAATGCGCGCATTTACAAGATCGATCCGCTGCTTGAGGAATCCGGGATTTCGGATCTGTCCATCGGCATGATACAGAATCCGACACCCGGCTGGGGCGATGAGGACTATGATGTTGAAGGGACGGGGGCTTACGAGGTGCACGGGGCCCACGCGATCAAGTTCAAGCACGTCGGAAACAGTTGGATCCAGCGGGTAGCCACCTACCGTCCGGCTGCGAATACCAACGATGTCCATCTCGTCTCCAATGGCATCCGCCTTGATGAGAGCATCCATATGACGGTACGCGACACCGTGATCCAGAAGCCACAGTACGAAGGCGGTGGTGGAAACGGATATGGCTACATCATGAGTGGCAGTGATAACCTGGTCACTGAGTGTCTGGCGAACGATTGCCGGCATAATTATGATTTCGGGTCCATGCGTACGACGGGGAATGTCATCCACAAATCGGAAGGACGGTTCTCGCGCCTCGCCTCCGATTTCCACATGCATCTGAGCATGGGGAACATGTTCGACAGCATGACCATCAACGGCGACTTCCTCGAAGCCAAGTATCGTCCGTTTGGTACCCTTCCGCACCACGGGCATACGACCACCGAGTCGGTCTTCTGGAACACGTATGGCGAGGGTACAGGGACGGCTGTCGATTCTGCACAATGGAAATGGGGATATGTCATCGGCACGAGCGGGGGACGATCAGGCGTGACAAGGGGAACCGCGAACAATACCGCGCCCGAGGATTTTCTGGAAGGGCAAGGGACGGGCAATACGCTGTCGCCGCAATCCTTGTATCTGGATCAGCTTTCGAAACGGATGCAGGGTGTGCTGGTTAATGCCGGGGCTGATTTCACGACGGCAACGAATGCTGCCGTTCCGATCGCCGGTTCGGTGTATACCTACGGGGCGGGGCCTGTCAGCCAGATTTGGTCGCAGGTGACTGGGCCAACGGCTTCGTTTGCGGATTCAAGCTCGCCAACAACCACGGTCAGCCTGCTTGAAGATGGCGTGTATGTGCTGGCATTGACCGCATGGGATGCCGGCAAGACCAACAGTGCCACGCTCACAATTACTGTCGGCAGCCCGGTGACGGTGCCTGTTGCTCCATCCGCCTGGCATTACATTCGCGGCGAGACGGAAACCAATACGTTGCCCGTGGGGTACTATCAAAGTGCATCCAGCACGGTGGGTACAGGGGGCGTAACCGGTTCCCGCGATGACCGCAACGCCGTATTCGGTTTCGCGCTTCCGACCTTGCAGGCGGGCGCGACTCTGGATTCCGCCACCTTCAACGTCGAGATTTCTGCCGCCCGTGATTCAACCGGAGGTCAATATCTGCCTGAACTGCACGCTTATCTTTTGAACACCGCGAATCCCGCAAGCACCGGTACGAATTTCTTTTACCATGGTGCGCTGGATCCTTCCGTGAATACCAAGCGTGTTGGCACGACATCGGTCATTATCCCGTCTGGCGTCACCACGCAGATCAATTATTCGGCCGGGCAGGAAGTGCGGTCGTTCTCGCTAACCGGTGATGCCCTGACGTTGTTGAAAAGTTATTATGCCGGTCACGTGCCGACACAGAGCAACGTCTATTTCCGTTTCAATATGAGCGTGGATCCCGCTATTAATACGTTCCGTCGGTATAATGTTAACACGTCTGCCGGAGGATCCTCCCTCGTTCTAACCAGTTTTGGTGGATCAAAGCCAGAATCCTATAAACTGTCGGTGATCAGCGCACACGGTCAGCCAACCCCGTCCGGGGTTACCACCAACGCTGCCGGAACAAATATCGTTGCGCGCCTGTCGGGCTCCCCCGATGAGATCCCCGGCGCGGCGCGATACGTTTGCACCGGGTGGGCGCGGACGGGCAGCGAGCCCGCAAGCGGGACCGGAACCAACACCAGCTTCACCCTTACCAACGACACGACGCTCGTCTGGCAGTGGCAGACCAACTACTGGGTGAATTTACAGATAAAGGGCGAATAGGCGCGCTCGTGCAACCATCGCGTCACCGTTCTCTGCCTGAACGGATTCGCCCGGCTTGACGCGATCGGTGTGGCCAACTGGGCCAAAGGGGAATTGACATTTCGCGGGATATCGCGACAATGCCGAACAATCATGGGAAAACGACCGAAGAAAAAGGGTGGTTCCAGACCATCCGCATCGCCAGCGAGCGGTGGGGGTGGTGCTGCTGCTTTGCTTGACCTGGAAAGCTCCATCACCCATTTGCGTGGTCGGCGCAGCGTTGTGCTGGCCCGTCAGATAAGGCAGGATGAACGCATTGCCGCGGACCGGCGGGAAAAGCTGGTGGCGGCCGCCCATGAGACCTATGTGCGCGAGATGCTGGATGGCGGCCATACGGGAGCCGCGCTGGATCATGCCCGCTCGATTATCGGCAAGGAGCCAGCGTTGGGGCAGCACTGGGCGTTGAGCCTGCTTGTGCGGCTGGGGCTGGTTGACGACCTTGAGGCCGTCAGCCAGGATGCCGCCTGGCGGGACCGGCTGCGGCTTGAACTCGTCGATCCTGTGGATTTGCTGGGCTGTCCCGTGGCCGATATCGCTGCCGATGCCCGGACGGTCTGCGACGCCTGGAAAGCGGCCGACAGCGGTTCGTTGCAAGCGGCAAAAACCTTGATCGCGGGCATCGGGCGGCGCTCCCTGCTGGTTGACTGGCGCCTGTTCGTGCAGGCCAGTATGGCCGCCCGGGAGGCGAATGCCCAGGAGATGGATGCCGCCCTGGCCCGGATCATGCCCGGCACACCGGCGGCGGGGCTGGGTCGGCTGCTCACCGCCTGCCTGCGCCAGGATCGTGCCGTGCTGGCCGAGACCGAGCTGGTGCAGGCACTGGCTGTTCCTGCAACCGATCTGGTGGCGCAGGCCAGGGGCTTGTCCGCCGCGATGAAGCAGGAACGCGTACGCGTCTCGGAATTAGCAAAGAGCATGAAGCTGTTGCTCAAACCGCTGCTGGCCGAACGTCGGCCATCTGCCGCCAACCTGGTCGTTGCCTCGGCCTGCCATAAACGTTTGGATCCTGCGCTGCTGGATGAGGGATGTGCAGCCGGGGTTCCGGGACACTATGCGTACCTTTGCGGAGCCTTGGCTAATTTTCCAATAGATCAGTGGGGCGATGAGCTGGATAAACTCTTGCGCCATGGCGAATGGTTGCCACAGGAACGTGCCGTGCTCCTGCTCGAACAGGCCCAAACCCTGCGGAAGAACCTTGAAACCGAGTTCTTTCACGAGGATTTTGGTTTTGGTGAGGACGAGAATGAGAATGAGGACGAGGATCTGCGGAAAATCCAGTCGTCGTGCCGGCAGACGGCTGGGTTCTGGCCTGGATTGCGCGATACCTACGCCCTCTGGCGCTGGGCCGAGCGACACGGCAAGACCCACCAGGCCGAATCGGCCGAGGTTCGTGCCTTTCCCAAGGATCCGAACGCCTGGTCGCGCCTGGCCTGCCGTCTGGCTGCCTTGGGAAAATTCAAGGAATGTGCCCCTGCCCTGGCCTCGCTGGCCGGCTTGCCCGGCACACAGGAGCTCTACGCCCGTGCCACTGCCTATATCACCTTCCAGAAGGTATGCGACGCCTGCAAGCGCCATTTTCCCTACGATACGGTGAAATCTCTTGCCGAGGCCTACCAGGGCGACAATCCCTTCGAACAGGTCGAAATCGCGGTGCGGCGCTTGATGAGGGCCTCGGGCAAGAATCAGAAGCGCGAGAGCGGTGAAGCCATGGCGGCACTCGGGCATCCCTGGCTTGCCGCCGTGTGGCGATATCATCTGGGGGACGAGGCAAAAGCGGGTTCATTGCCGACTCCCCTGGAGGCCTCACTGCGCACAGACGCTTCCCTGGTGGTGTCTGATTTCCTGCTGCTGGCGCAATACCCGGAACGATCCGATATCTACTGGGAAGACGACAGCCTGATCAAGGCGTTGATGACGGCGCTCGAAAATCCAGGCATTTCACTGACGCTGGTGCAGGACTGCCTGCAGGTGCTGCTGCTACAAGAATGGCATGACATGTTCTTCGACCTGATGGCCGATTGTATGCCCTCACTGTTGATGATCACCGCTCGACTGCTCCACTCGGGAGATAAGCCATCTCCCGCCGCTGTCGCGGGCCTCGCCTTCCGGGTGCTCCTTTATGAGGACGCCGAGGGCAATGAGGGGATCGAAAAGAAAGGAATCTCGGGCATCCTGCTAAAGACCGTCAGGCAGTTGGCAACAAATCCCCAGCTCAAGAACATCGTGCGCGAGCTCGAGGAGAAGGTCAATTTCCCGACCCGCGAAGGGGCTGAAAAGGCGGGCGAGCTCGATGTGTTGGCGATCTGGCGGCAACAATGCGAGATCCTGACCGAGGATGCGTTCTTCAAGCACGTGCTCTCGGTGAAACGGGCATCGCGCGGTCGCCGCAAGGCAAAGGGCAGGTGGGCACCGTCTGATGCTGCGGAGATACTTGCCCGGATTGATTTGAACAAGTGCTACCCGAACAGTGAAATCGAGTTCGAGACGTTGATCGAGAAGCTGGCGGCAGGTGGCAGTAAGGACGATGAGCTCATCCTGCTGCGCAAGATCGACACCTCTACACTCTCCGACGCCGCCAAGGGGCGGTTGCGGAACCGGCTGGCAAAGCGTATTGAAGAAAAGGACAAGGTGCCCTTCTGATGCAGACACAGGATCCCTATCTCTTGCTTGGCCTCAAGGAAAACGTCACCGATAGCGACGTTACGGCAGCGTTTCATGCGGCGTTGCGCAAATATCCGCCGGAACGTGAGCCGGAGCGGTTCGCACAGATCAGCGAGGCTTACGAGTCGATCCGCACGGAGGAGCAGCGCGTACGGCGCCGGCTGTTCCCGCCCTGTCTTTCGCCCGCCGAGATGGCGGGGTATTTTGATGTGCCTGTCGATCAGCATGCCCCGGTCGGTATCGGCCGTGAGGTCTGGCTGCGCGAAGCGCGTAAAAACTGGGCAAGGAGCCGGCTATCATGATGGATGAACCCGCTATTGACGAGATGGGTGAATGCAGCGAGGCGTCGTGGAAGGTTGCCGTATTGGCCGACTTCAAGGCGTGGCTGGATGCGCTGCCGGACGATGAGCAGCCCACGGACGACGAGGATGCCGAGCCGGTGGAGGATGCCGACCTGCTGAGTCTGGTCGGCGAGATGACCGCACTGCGCCAGGAAGTGAAGCTGATGAGCCGGGGGACCGGCAAGTTGTCACGGACCGTTGAGCAGGTCTCGCAGGATGTGGCCACCAACGTGGTGCCGCTGGCCGAGGAGATCCGGCGGCTGGACCGCGAGGCCCGCACCAGCGAGACGCGGGGCGTCCTGAGTCCGCTACTGCTGGAACTCGGTGACCTGCGCGAGGGCTTGCGGGACATGGCGGCCCGGGCGGCCGCCCCTGTGCGCCCCTGGTATCTCTCGCAGCATCGGTGGGCGTCGCTCGGTATCGTTCGTCAGCGGGAGGATCTGGACGTGCTGGTGCGACGCATCGATTCCACGCTGGAACGGCATGCGGTCAAGCCGATCGCGGCGGAAGCCATGCCGTTCGATGCCCGGTGCATGACGGCGGAAGGCGTTACCCGGT
>JFJP01002245.1_pt1 | contig 13227 bp, 12 predicted proteins | sample 431651 | NCBI WGS metagenome assembly JFJP01 (sample SAMN02602958, study PRJNA72255) | Microbial mat metagenome, whole genome shotgun sequencing project. | biome: fresh water; feature: sink hole; material: water; isolation source: purple microbial (photo- and chemosynthetic) mats found in...
ACACCTGATGCATTGCCGCATTCTTGGTGCGCGTCAACCACGAAAATCGGATAGCCAGTGTTTCAAGGGCCTCGCTATTGACCAGTGCTTAGCGGCATGCCGCATCGATCAGTTGCCGGGCGATGCTTACCGGGTCCGGTAGCAACGGTAGTGCGCTGCGCGGGAACCAGCCTGCCTCTTCAATTTCCGACGGTTCAGGGGTGATCGTCCCTCCGGCGTAGTCGGCAAAGAAGGCGATCATCAGGGAATCCGGGAATGGCCACGGCTGGCTTTTGAAATAGCGAAGATTGGTGATTTCCACCCCAACTTCTTCGCGCACTTCGCGGGTGGCGCACTGCTCCAGAGTCTCGCCGGCTTCAACAAATCCGGCCAGGGCGCTGAAAACGCCAGGCTTGAAATGAGGGCTGCGGGCCAGTAGAAGTTCGTCGCCACGGCTGATCAGCACCATGACGACCGGTGAAATTCTCGGGTAGGCAAGAAGGCCGCAGGACGGGCACGCCATGACATATTCGTCGGGTTTCATCGCCGTTGTTGTGCTGCATCGGCCGCAATAGCGGTGGTTCTTCTGCCAGTCCATCAGCTGGGTTGCGCGTGCGGCCAGCAGAAATGCTTCCGTACCGGCCAGACTGAATAATGCCCGAACAGGCAGCAGCTCTCCCGTCAAGCTTTCGGGAAGCTTGTCGATTTCGGCGGCGTAGCACGCGTGCCCTAGCCAGTTGCCGACGAGCAGTGCCTTCGCCGTGGCGCCAAAGTCGGATGCGCATCCGAGAGGGAAGGTATTACCCCGGTCCGGGTCGGTAGTTGTGAATATTTCATTTCCGCAGCGCAGAAGCCAGTAGGCCGATTCGTTCATGGAGATTCCTCTGCCGTGTTTGATGCCAATCTCAGAGCGGTAGCCCAAGTGCGCGCAGCGCGATGCGCGTTGCTGTCGGCTCGATGAAGTGAATGCCGTGCAGGCCTAGGCGGCGCGCGGCTTCGACGTTCTCGAGTTTGTCGTCGATGAACACTGCCTGTGCCGGCGTAATTGAGTAGCGCTGCAATAGCAGTTCGTAAATTGCCGGATCGGGTTTGACCATGCCTTCGTGACCCGAAACCAGTGTGCCGTCGAAATCCGAGAGAAAGGGGAATCGAGCGGCGGCCAGGGGATAGGTTTCAGCGGAAAAGTTGGTCAGCGCGTAGGTGTGGATTCCCTTTTTCTGCAAGGTCTGGAGCATGTCGACCGATTCTGCGATCGGTTCGCCCACGGTTTCGTGCCAGCGTTCGAAAAACGCTTCGAAGAGCGCATGACGGTGTGGATACAGCTGGCTATGGGCGGCGATTCCATCAGCAAAACTGCGGCCGGCGTCCATTTCGAGATTCCAGGCGTCGAAACCGGTTTCCTCAAAGAAATAGTCGATGCTCGCTTCGTCCGGCAGAATTTTGCGGAACAGCCAGCGGGGATTGAAGGGAATCAGTACGTTGCCAAGGTCGAAAATGACGGAGTTGATAATTGGCTTTGTCATGGAAATCTGGAGCCCTTTCTTTCAGCGATTGTGGGTTTTGAGTTCACCGTCGGGTCAGCAGCAGCCCGCATTCAAGGTGGTGGGTATAGGGGAATTGGTCAAATACGGCTGAGGCGGAGATGGTGTGCGTGTCTTGCAGCGCAGCGACGTTTTCCTGCAGGGTCTGCGGGTTGCAGGAGATGTACAGAATGTGTTTGAAGCTGCTCGCCAGTTCGATGGTCGGCGCATCAAGTCCACTGCGCGGCGGATCGACGAACAGGGTGGAAAACCGGTATCCAGCGAGGTCGACGTCTTTCATCCGATTGAATTCGCGAGTGCCCGCCAATGCACCGCTGATTTCGTTGCTGGACATGCGCACCATCGTCACGTTATCGATGCCGTTGGCGGCCAGGTTGTAGTGCGCGGCCTGTACGGACGACTTGCTGACTTCGGTGGCGAGAACGCGGTCGAACGATGGCGCCAGCGCCACCGTGAAATTGCCGTTGCCGCAGTACAGTTCCAGCAGATCACCCCCGAGCCCGGCCGCTTGTTGGCAAGCCCAGCCGAGCATCTGTCGGTTGACATTGCCATTGGGTTGCGTGAACGAGCCTTCGACTTGTTGATAGCGTAATTGGCGCTGGTTCAGTTCAAATTCTTCCAGCAGCCAGTCGCGACCGATGATGATCTTTTGTTTGCGGCTGCGACCGATCAGTTGCACGTTCAGTTCGGCGGCCAAATCCTTGGCGGCCATTTCCCAGTGTTCATCGAGCAGGCGGTGGTAGATGAGGGTAATCAACAGTTCGCCGCTCAGCGTGGCCAGAAAGTTGACCTGGAACAGGCGGGCTTTCAGGGCTTCGTTGGCGGCTAGCAACTCGCGCAGGCGTGGCATTGCGGCACTGATCGATTCCGAGGCGGCGGCAAAGTGTTCGATCACGATGGGTCGTTTCGGATCGGCGGAGTCGAACATCGCGTAATCCACGCGCTCGTTCTGGTGCCACATGCGGAACTCGGCACGCAGCCGGTAATTCAGCGGTGCGGAGGGGTGAACGACCGGTTCAGGCAGGGTGAATGGCGCGAAGGTGCTTTTGAACTGGGCGACTTTCGCCGAGAGCTGCGCGGCGTAGCTGTCTGGATCGATGCTGGGCAGGGGCATAGGGCGTGGAGGTTGGTGTCGGAAAGAACGGTACTTAAAAGCGGCACTTCTGTTCAAGAAGCGTGCATTTTACGCCGGCCGTATCGCAACACGGTTTTTGGCGTCAAAACAATGGTATTGCCGCGTCACGCCATGTCAGCAGTGGTCATCGACATGGCCTTCATTTTTCGCCAGAGTGTGACGCGACTGATTCCCAGGCGTGAACAGACCGTTTCGGCGGGGTGCCGGGAAAGCAGATTGCGGATGATTTCCGATTCCATCTGTTTGAGCGAGCTGCTTTCGGGGATGGTGATGAAGCCGGATTCGTTTGAGGTGTGTTCCTGTTCGCCAAGGACTTCGGCGATATGTTGGGAATCAACCCGTTCAGTTTCTCCATAGGCTACGACTTCAGCCAGATTTCTCAGTTGCCGGATGTTTCCGGGCCAGGCGCACGATTTGAGAAGCTCCTTGGCCGCCGGTGTCAGACTGGCCTGGCGGCCCGCCTGGCCAGCGAAACGACGCAGGTAATGCTCGAAAATCAGCGGAATGTCTTCTGCCCGTGCACGTAGCGGCGGGATGCGCAGGCCGACCACATGGATGCGGTAGTACAGATCCTGGCGGAAGGTCCCGACCTGCGTTTGCTGGAACAGATCACGGTTGGTCGCCGAGATGATGCGCACGTCGATCGGAATGATCTTGTCGTCGCCGATGCGCATGATTTCCCGTTCCTGGAGAACGCGCAGGAAACGGCTCTGAATCTCGGGCGCGAGTTCGCCGATTTCATCAAGAAACAGGGTGCCTTGATGGGCCAGTTCGAAAAGCCCGGGTTTGCCGCCCTTGCGGGCGCCGGTGAATGCCCCGTCGACATAGCCGAAGAGTTCGCTTTCAAGCAGGCTGGGCGGGAGGGACGCAATATTGACCGAGACAAACGGCCCTTTGCTCCGTTTGCTGTGGTTATGAATGCTCTGTGCGAAGACTTCTTTGCCGGTTCCGGTTTCGCCGTAAATCAGCAGGTTGGAATCGTGCCCGGCATAGGTCTTGGCGCGAGTTGAGAGCTCCTGCATTATGAGCGAGTCGCCGATCAGATCCTTGAATTGGTAGCGGGCATACAGCCCCTTTTGATAAAACGAGGAGCGGATCTTGGATTCGGATGCCTGGATTCGGGTAACTTCGTGCAGCGTCAAGACCTTGCCGTGAACCGAATGGTCGAATTCGAGGGGGATGCTGCGTGCGATGACGCTGTTGCCGTTGATCGTGGTGACTTGCTCTTTTTCCCCCGATGCGAATATCGCAATGGCTTGTTTGAAATCGGGTGTGCTGGCCGGGCTGATCGAGCAGATACGCCGCGCGTGCCGGTTGAAGAAACTAACCTCGTGTCCGGGTGTAATGGCGATAACCGCTTCGTCGATATTGTCGATGATGGCCCCGAGTTGTGCGGCTTGTAGTTTTTCCCGCTTCTTGGCTTCAAGGATGCGCATGGCTTCCTGAAGCGCAGTTCGGATGGAGATTTTTCCGCTTTCGAGAAACACTGCCTCAACGCCTAGTTCGCTGGCTGTTTTGAACGCAACCCGGCAGCCGATGATGGCTTCAAATCCTTCGCTGACCAGTTGCCTGACGGTCGACTCGGTTGCCGCCTCGTCGACCTGTGGGCGAATGCTGACTTGTGCATCGAGAATCTGGAAATCGCCAGTGGCGCCGCTGAACAGATTGGCCCGGCTGACGATGCCAATCCGTTTGCAGCCTTTTCCGGTGAGCAGACTCAGGTTGCTCAACAGTTCGTTGAGCGACATGGCAATTTCCACGACGCTGATTCCGGGAATGATCCGGGCACGCTCGGCGAGTCCGCCACGCGTGACCACTACTTCCACCTCTGGATACTGGCGTATGTGCTGATTGGCGTGGGCGTCATCCGAGGTTTCAACATGAATGCGGATGCCTAGCTCCCGGGCAACCTCCGGGGCCAGGTCGGCGATGCTTTGCATGGGGCTGAGTAGCAGGATGGGAAGCATGTAATCCTCGCTTGAACGCGACTGAACGGGTTTACTGTAACAGAGTGTATAAGAATTGTAATTTCAGATGTTTCATAAATGAAACATCTGAGGTTTTGTCTTCTATAATAATCAATGACTTAAAGTTGGCATGCGGCTTGCTAATCAGTCGTCAGTGAATGGTTTTTACAGAACGAAAACAGTTTCACAAGCGTGGTCGGTGCTGCATCGGCCAGATGAATTCAACTGGGAGGATGGGAAAATGCTAAAAGGAATCAGCAAGAAGTTGATGGTTTGCGCGATGGGCGCTGCGCTGTGCATGGCGGCCGGTGGTGCTTTCGCGGCGGAAGTTATCAAGATCAAGATCGCCTATGGCAATAACGTCGGTGAGCCTAACGACAAAGCTGTGCGCGAGTGGGGCCGGCTGATGAAGGAGCGCAGCAACGGCCAGGTCGAGTTCCAGTATTTTCCGAGTTCGATGCTGGGCTCGCAAAAGGATGTGACGGAACAGCTGACGATCGGTTCCAATGTTATCACCATCTCCGACGGTGGCTTCCTGATGGATTACGTGCCCGAGTTCGGCGTTACCTATCTGCCTTACCTGTTCGACAGCAAGGACGAACTGTTCAAGCTGGTCGATAGCGACCTGTTCAAGGATCTTTCCAAGAAGCTCGAAACCAAAGGTCTCTACATTGTTCACAGCAAGTGGATTTACGGTGTTCGCAACATGCTCACCACCAAGTCCGCCACCAAGCCAGAGGATCTGAAGGGACTGAAGATTCGTGTTCCGAATATTCGTCTTTCCAACGAAATGATGAACGCGATGGGCGCAACGGCGACGCCGATGCCGCTGGCTGAAGCCTACCCGGCGCTGATGCAGGGCGTGATCAACGGTGCCGAGAATCCGATTCCGGTGCTTTACGGCGGCAAGATGTTCGAAGGCGCCAAGTTCCTCCTGCTGACGCGTCACCAGATCAATCTTTCGTCCTGGATTGCCGGCACGGGCTTCATCGCCAAGTTGCCGCCGGAAGTCGTCAAAATGCTGAAGGAGACCGGGGAAGAAGCCGGTCGCTATCTCGACAAGGAAAACGAAGTCGCCGACAAGGAAGCGGTCAAGAAAATGGAAGCCTCCGGCGTCAAGGTGGTTGAGGTTGATCGCGCGGCATTCAAGACGGTCATGAAGGATTTCCCGGCGCGCTTCTTCAGCAAGGAGTTCCCGGTCGAGACCATGAACAAGGTTTATACGATCATCGGTCACAAGTAAGCTGCTTTTGGCGCGCCTGCCCGGATTCGGGGAGGCGCGTTGATTTCGCGCGCTACTTTGTGTTTTCCGCTCTGCATTTCGGTCGGGTGCTGCGCTGGGTTGGCAGAACCGACGGGCGCTTGCGCCGATAATCGGGAATTCAGTTTATGTCCATATTGAGAAAGTTCTACGACCTGATCAGGAAGCTCGACAACTTCCTGGGAATGGCCGCCATGGCCTTCATCATCCTGCTCGCGTGCGCGAATGTGTTCATGCGCTACGTTGTCGGCAAGCCTTGGGGCTGGGTCGAGGAAGTTACGGTTTTTACCTTTGTCTGGCTCACGATGCTTGGCGCCTCGGCGGTGATCCACGTTGAAGGACATTGCAGTATCGATGTGCTGGTCACACGCATGTCGCCAAAGTACCAGCGGGTTTTCAGCATCATTGGTGATCTGATTGTGCTGGCCACGCTTTGCCTGCTCATCGGCTTCGGTATCGTCCTGACCATCAAGGGGCATACAAAGCTCACGCCGATTCTGGGCATTCCCTACAGCTACATCGATGCCTCCATCCCCGTTTGTTGCTCGTTCATGCTCATGTACTACGGGCGAATGTTCTGGAACAGCCTTAGAGGCAAGAAAAACACTACTGATCTGGATGATCAAGAGGAGTCTGCGCAATGAGCGTCCTGATCGCTTGTCTGGTGATGCTCGCGCTGTTCGGCATCAATGTTCCTGTTGCCTTCGCGATCTGCGCGGCAACGTTCACCTATTTCTTTATAGCTCAGGACATGTCGGCGGTGATGGTCATCCAGCGCATGATCGGTGGCGCGGACAATCTACCTCTGCTGGCCATTCCGTTCTTCATGATGCTCGGCTCGATCCTCAACTACACCGGGATTACCAATCGCTTGCTGATTCTGGCCGATACCTTGTCCGGGCACATGCGTGGCGGCCTCGCGCAAACCAACGTGGTTCTCGGCGCGCTGATCGGAGGGCCGTCCGGTGCCGGTCTCGCTGATGCGGCGATGATCTGCAAGGTGCTGGTTCCAGAAATGACGAAGAACGGCTATAGCCGCCCGTTTGCAGCCGCTCTGACCTCGGCCTCGGCGCTTCTTGGTCCGATTCTGCCGCCAGGAATCGGGTTGATCATTTATGGTTTTGTCTCCGATACTTCCATCGGCAAACTGTTCATGGGTGGAATGGGGCCCGGTGTTCTGCTTACCATTCTTCTGATGGTTGCCGTGAATGTCGTGTCGCGTAAGCGCGGCTACAAACCGACGCGGGCGAAGATGGCCGGAATCGGCGAAATCGGCCGGGCGTCAGTCGGCGCATTCTGGGGTTTGATGCTGATGGTGTTGATTCTGGGCGGGATACGCTACGGTGTATTCACGCCGACCGAAGCTGGTGCCGTGACCTGCGTCTATGCGCTTGCGGTGGGCTTTGCCTATCGCGAAACCACCTGGGCCGACGTCAAGAGCGCACTTGCCGAATCAGCGCGCGCCAACGGCTCGATCATGCTGATTCTCATGGCCTCGGCCGGCTTTGCCTGGGTGTTGACCTGGGAAGGTGTGGCGTCGGATGTGACCACCATGCTGATGGGCGTTTCGACGAGTCCGGTAGCCTTCCTCCTGATCGTCAACGTGCTGTTGATCGTGGTCGGCATGTTCCTTGATGGCAACGCCGCCATCATCGTGCTGACGCCGCTGCTGATGCCCACGGTCAATACGCTGGGGATCGATCCGGTGCATTTCGGAATCATGATGATATTCAATCTGTCGATTGGTGCGATCACGCCGCCGTTCGGGACGACCATGTTCCTGACCTGCAATCTGACCGGAGTGAAGCTTGACGAGTACATGAGGGAGATCGGGCCGTTCTATGTTGCATTGCTCGTAACCTTGATGGCTACGGCGTTCTACCCGCCACTCTCGCTGGTATTGGCAAACTGGGTGCCAATGTGATTCGTTGATTCGGGTTAGCAATACGGATTACCCAATTCTATTTATCTTGCTTGAAATAATCAGGAGTAACCATGAAGTCAGTCTGTCTGAAGCAACCCGGAGAAATTTCCCTGGTCGACGTTCCCCTCGCCAAACGGGGTAACAACCAGATCCTCATCAAGGTACGCAGCGCCGGCATCTGCGGCTCCGACATCGGTGCCTACAAGGGAACCAACCCGCTGGTCACCTACCCGCGCATCATCGGACACGAAATCGCCGGTGAGGTCGTCGAAGTTCCTGAAGATGAAACCACCCTCATGCCTGGCGACCGCGTCGTCCTCGAACCCTACGTCTACTGCGGGACCTGCTACCCCTGCTCGATCGGCCACACCAACTGCTGCGAAAACCTCACCGTCCTCGGGGTGCATATCGATGGCGGCATGGCCGAATACATTTCCCATCCGCGCCACCTGGTGCATAAGGCCCCCAACAATATCCCGTGGGAACTCCTCCCGCTGGCCGAGCCGCTCGTCATCTCCATGCATGCCGTCAATCAGCCAAAGGTTGTTGCTGGCGAACATGTCGTGATTACCGGTTGCGGCCAGATCGGTCTGCTCTGCGCGCTCTACGCCCTGATCATTGGTGCCATCCCCATCGTCGTCGACCCGGTCAAGGAACGCCTTGAACGTGCCAAAAGTCTTGGCATTCCCTACGTCATCGACCCGGTGACCGAGGACTCCATTGCCCGCATAAAGGAAATCACCAAGGGCCGCATGGCCGAAGTTGTCATCGAAGCTTCCGGTGATGCACGGGCCGTTCGCAATTCCATCGACTACGTTGCCTACGCCGGGCGCATCTCCTTCGTCGGCTACTCCAAGGCCGACACGCCGATGCCGACCTCGTTGTTCACCAAGAAAGAACTGACGATCTACGGCTCGCGGAACAGCGTTGGCAAGTTCCCGGAAAGCCTGCGCTTAATCGCTGAAGGAAAAGTCGACGTTTCGGCGCTGCTGACCAAGGCTGTTTCGATGGATGATGCCCCGGCGACGGTTGTCGATATCGCCGAGCATCCGGATCGCTATCTGAAAGTGACCTGTCTGTTCTGAGCCCAATGTTGGAGCAAAAACGACTATTCAACTGAACCAATACACGGAGAAGTCAAAGTGCCAAACCTGAACAGATCCCTGCTTGCCGCTGGCAAGCTCAACGTAGAAGCCAGCGCGGCTTCCAGTCTCAAGCCCGTCCGTATCCTGCAGATCGGCGACGGCAACTTCCTGCGCGCTTTTGCCGACTGGATGATCGACATGGCCAATGGTGCCGGCCTGTGCAATGGCGAGGTGATTGTCGCGCAGCCGCTGGCACGTGGTATCGCCGATCTGATGAATGCACAGGATGGCCTTTTCACTGTTCTGCTGCGCGGCGTGCAGAACGGTGTGGCGGTGGATTCGCGCCGTGTCGTCAGCTGCGTGAAGAACACGCTGAATCCGTATGCGCAATGGGATACCATGCTGGAAACGGCGCAGGACCCATCGCTGCGTTTCGTGATTTCCAATACCACTGAGGCAGGTATCGCCTATGTTGAAGAGGCTTTTGATGCCGGTCAGTGCCCGACGAATTTCCCGGCCAAAGTCACAGCGCTGTTGCTGAAGCGCTTCAAGGCGCTGGGCGGAACAGCGCAATCCGGTTTGGTGTTCCTGCCCTGCGAACTGATCGAAGCCAACGGCACCAAGCTGCGCAACTACGTTCTTCAATTTGCCGAGGCCTGGAAGCTTCCCGCCGACTTCATAGCCTGGGTTAAGGAGCACAACGTCTTCTGCAATACGCTGGTTGACCGCATTGTTCCTGGCTTCCCAGCCGCTGAAGCGGAAGAACTCTACGCCCAGTTAGGCTACACCGATCCGCTGATGGTGGCGGCCGAGCCCTTCCTGCTGTGGGTGATCGAAGGCCCGGCAGAAATCGCTGATGAGTTGCCGTTGCACAAGGCAGGCCTCGACGTAGTGTGGACCAGCGACCTGCAGCCTTACCGCACACGCAAGGTTCGTATCCTCAATGGCGCGCACACCGCCAGTTCGTTGGCCGCGTTCTGCTCCGGCCTGGATACAGTGAAGTCGATGACCGAAGATCCGGTCGTTTCGAAGTATTTGAACAAGGTGATGTTTGAAGAAATTGTTCCCTTCGTTCCGCTGCCTGATGCGGAGCGCAAAGCCTATGCTGAAACAATCATGGAGCGCTTCGCCAATCCGCACATCCGTCATGAGCTGATTTCGATTGCGTTGAACTCCGTCTCCAAGTGGCAGGTTCGCGTTCTGCCGACGGTGAAAGACTTCATTGCCAAACACGGCAAGGCGCCGGCCGGCCTTTCGTTCTCGCTGGCGGCGCTGCTCAACTTCTACCACGGCAAGTTTGTTGCCGGTGGTGAGTATGAAGGCACGCGCCAAGGGCAGTCTTACCCGATTCGCGACAACGCCGATCTGCTCGCGATCCTGGATGCAGCATGGCAGGACGCCGGCGATATCAACAAGGTCGCAACGACGCTGCTTGCCGATGTTCGTCTATGGGGCGAGGATCTGACCAAACTGGCCGGGCTGGCCGAACAAACATCAACGTCGCTGGCACGGATCAAGGCAGTTGGTGTCAAAGCGGCCATGGCCGAGCTTTGATAACGTATTAGCGGCTTGGCTGAACCACCCTCAGCGCACGCGCTGCGGGTGGGTTGATCGTTTTATGTGTGCCGCGAAATCGTTTGGCACGCGCTTCGGAGCAGAAAAATGACCCAATCTTCAGTGATTCGTTTGCACGCCAACGATGATGTGCTGATCGCGACCCAGCAACTCGTCCCCGGCGCGCTCATCGCGTCAGAAAACCTGACCGTGTGCGCTCTGATTCCGCCTGGCCACAAGGTCGCCGCACATGACATCAAGAGCGGCGACGCCGTGCATCGCTACAACCAGATCATTGGTTTTGCTACCGCCGATATCGCAGCAGGTCAGCATGTCCATGCCCACAACCTGGGCATGGGTGAATTCGAACGCGACTATGGTATCGGCCAGGGCAAACACGAAACGCAGAAGGTGGCGACTCCAGCGACTTTCTTGGGCTACAAGCGCCCGAACGGCAAGGTCGGCACGCGCAACTACATCGCGGTGATTTCGTCGGTAAATTGTTCGGCGACCGTGACGCGTGCGATTGCCAGCCATTTCAGCAAAGAGCGGCTGGCGGCCTATCCGAACATCGACGGCGTCATTGCCCTGCCGCACCCGCTGGGTTGCGGCATCAATACGGCAGGTGAAGGAATGCAGATCCTGCGGCGCACCATGGTCGGCTACGCGAAGCACCCGAACTTTGCGGGTGTACTGTTCGTCGGTCTCGGCTGCGAGCAGAACCAGATCGCACCCCTGGTCGAAATGATCGGTGCGCACGAGCCGGGAATGCTGCAAAAACTGATCATGCAGGAAGAGGGTGGTACGACGGCAGCAATCAAGAAGGGCATTGTGCAAGTCGGCGAGATGCTTGAGCGTGCCAATGCCTACACGCGTGAAGAAGTTTCGGTCAGCCATCTGATCGTTGGGCTGAATTGTGGCGGTTCGGACGGCTATTCGGGGATCACGGCCAACCCGGCGCTGGGTGGCGCGTCGGATTTGCTGGTAGCGCATGGCGCGACGACCGTTCTATCGGAAACGCCGGAAATCTACGGTGCCGAGCACTTGCTTACGCGTCGTGCCGCCAGTCCGGAAATTGCCGAGAAGCTGATCGGCCGCATTGACTGGTGGAAGGAATACACCTCCCGCAGCGGCAGCCAAATGGACAATAACCCCTCCGTAGGTAATAAGGCGGGCGGCCTGACGACGATCCTGGAAAAGTCGCTTGGCGCGGTAGCCAAGGGCGGGACGAGTACGCTCAACGGTGTTTACCTTTTTGCCGAGCAAATTGACGCCAAGGGCTTCGTTTATATGGATACGCCGGGCTACGATCCCGTTTCGGCAACTGGGCAGGCGGCGGGCGGTGCGCAGATCATCTGCTTTACTACCGGGCGCGGTTCGGCCTTTGGTTGCGCGGGCGTGCCGACCATCAAGCTGGCGACCAACAACGCCTTGTACGAGCGCATGCGCGACGACATGGACGTCAATTGCGGCGACCTGATTACGGGTGTGCCGATGCCGGTGATCAGCCAACGGATTTTCGACGCAATCATTCGCTATGCGTCCGGCGAGAAGGTGCGTAGCGAAGAGCTAGGCTACGGCAATGACGAATTCCTGCCGTGGCAGGTGGGCGCGGTGATGTAAACCGTTTCGTGTTTCGGTGTCTCAAAAGCGGGCTTCTGTGATGGGGTCCGCTTTTTTTTACTCAGTCGAACTGAATGTTTCAGTTCGATTCGTACCGGACTCCGCCACGACGTTCGCCATTGAAGGGGCGTCCGAAGAACAGCAGCCCTTTGCCCTTTAGAATGGCATTGGCGTTTTTTACCAGCAGTTCGGACGCTCCGTCCCGCATGACGGTGGTTCCGTTGGTGCTCGTGTCGGTCAGGACGATACTGTTCTCAAGCCGTTCGATCCGGCAATGATTGCGGGAAACGTGAATTCACTCTGAGGATCGCGACCAATCGTGACGCTTGGGTTGTCCAGAGTCAGATCAAGAGTTTTCATGCCGTAGTGCAGGAGCAGGTAGGGGCCGATCGGCAGGCTGCCCATGTTGGTCGGCCAGAAGGACTCGCCACCATACGCTGCTGAAGGAATCTCGCTTCGCCAGTCAATCTTGTGGGTGGATAGTTCGGCGCTGGAAAACTCCACCGGGCGCGATATTTTTCGCAGCTCCGGGTTTAGTGCGTCGATAACCAGGCCCGAAACGAGGATGCCGTTATCGACGACGGCCAGTCTTTCTGCAACTTCCGGGGTGTTGTCAGTGTCGTCAATCGCTCGTTGCCGGACAACGCCCTGGTGAATGCCGATGCGCAACGCCAACCGGTGTTTGGATACCTGCGGCAGTACGGCACAGCGAAGCTGCATTTCGCAGGCACCAAGCAGTGCGGCGTCGGCCGTGTCAAAAGTCATGAGCAGGCCATTCTTGAAGCGGCGGTCTATCTTGCCCCGGTAGCTGGCAACAACCCGCTCGATCCGGTTGAGACGCCGTTCCAGCGGGAATCCGGCTTCGGCGTCATCGAAGTGCGCAGTGGAGTAATTGACGCCCTGAACCACGGCATGTACTTGATACTTGCTGCGAGTATTGTTCATGGCGATAACCTGTGGCACTCGTTGTCGATAAAACGATTTTGCGAGTTTACATGCTAATGGTGTTCGTAACACCGGCACGTGAAAAAATTAACGTTAAACGCCTGTTTTCATGTTGTTTGGCGGCCAATGAAACGTGGTGGTGTGCGTCTGTCGGTGCTTGCCCGGGGTGTCCTGAAAAAATTTCCCCTGCCAGGTGTCGCGCGCTTGCAGGCG
>JFJP01036275.1_pt1 | contig 13227 bp, 9 predicted proteins | sample 431651 | NCBI WGS metagenome assembly JFJP01 (sample SAMN02602958, study PRJNA72255) | Microbial mat metagenome, whole genome shotgun sequencing project. | biome: fresh water; feature: sink hole; material: water; isolation source: purple microbial (photo- and chemosynthetic) mats found in...
ATGTCGCAGCCGATTCTTTTCGGGTAGGTGACTTCGGTAACGACAAAACGGTATCCCAACGCTTTCTGTACGGGAACCGCACCCGCCCTGACTTTTTCGTCGGAATGATCATAGGAAGAAATCCAGCCCATATGGTTTCCATGCAGTTTTCTGATCTGGTCGATCATGTAATCCCGGTGAACGGACCTGGACAGGGTTTCATCCGGATTTTTTCCCGGTTGGATATCACCGTTGCCCCAGTCGTAGGCAGCTTCTCCACCGATGACCGCGGTTTTCCATCGCGGCGAAGTTTCGGCAAGACGAAAAGCATAATACATCTGGTCATGATGGCCCCAGGAATCCCAGTAATAACCGAAATTGTACATATCGTCATTGTAGGTATGGGGCCATCGTATCATGACCAGTTTGTTCCGGAACGAAACGGCGAATTGCGCGGCGATCGCCTCCTTGATGTCGTCCCTCGTGTCGGGCCATTCCATCTCGCCCCATTCTCCTATAAGGCCCATTTCGACGAAGGCGACGCGCGAATCCCCGTCCCATGCTTTTCCAAGCTTGTCGATCAGGGCGACCACCCGCTGCTTGAACAGGTCGCTCGTAAAATCCCCTTCCGTCATGTCGGCCGGCCATCCGCTCGCCTGCCCCGGATAGGCCAGATACACGCGGGGTATGAATTTTATATTCTTCCATTCGATTCCCCGCCATTTTTCATCGCATACTTCGATGATCTTCTCCACGCCGTCGCTTGCCGAATTCTCGAGCTCGTTCCATCCGATGTAATACTTGATCAAGGTACCGTACTCGTGTTCCGTATCGCGGGAGGAACGGAATCCCTTGAGCGGATTGGCGAACGCGTTTTCGTATTCCTCGGGAAACACCGTTACCGTACCGTTCCTGGTTCCGGATTTTGCCCTGTCGGTTTTTACGAATGAAATATAGTCGAGAACCTCGACATCTCCGGTTCCCGGCGACAGTTCTATTTTTATCACGGCTCCCCTGTCGATGAGGATGTTTCTCGGGTCATGCCATGACTGTTCGCTCAACAGATGCCACTGGTCGTCCCGGTTCTTTCCCAGCCAGGAAACGATTTGAGCTCCGTCGATGTACAGCGTCCAGGTATCCTGCTGTTTTTTTTCGGACAAGTAACGCACATCGATATCATACCTTCCGGAATCGAGATCGAAGCGGAATCCGGAAGCAGCCGCGCTATTGTCCAGTTTTATCCTGATGGTCGCGCTCATTTCATCTCCTCTGAAAATATCCTACCGGGAATCAGCGGCCTGTGTTGACTCATATGGACCCCAGAATACCTCCATGGCATAGGTACGGGTCTCCAACGGGGCAAACATCGGCAGGGCATTGTTTCTTCGAGCCGTCAGCGGGTCATCGTAGTAACCGTCGGACGGCTCCCAGGCAACATTGACGTCTCCCTGGAATCCACCGTTTGTCACCCAAAAACCAAGGTACGGGAGGCGCGAATGATCCCAGTTCAACCGAAATGACATACCGATGCCGGGATAGTCGATTCCGCAGACCCCTTCGGAGACAGGTCCCGGATACCAGAATTTGGACGTGGTTTCCCATGGGGGAAGACTATCCGGGGAAAAATCCACGCCGTCAATCGTCAAGCGTTTGTCAGTATCATCGGGAAACCGGAGAATCATATCCGTATCGGCACGTACGAGCGGATGGGCCGTCCAGAAACCTGCGAGTGTTTTTTCACTGCGATTTTCGACAGAAAAGCGATAATTCAAACGCCCTTGGCAGATGCTGAACGTCTTGGTGAAAGCCCATGGTTCACGGCCCGACTCGGCTGACAAAGTGACTGAATTGACTGTACATTTCGTGATTCTGAATTTTTGTCGCCATACGGCTCCATGGTCGGAATATGGTGAATTATCCCCGGAAAAGACCCAGGGAAAGCAATCATCCCATCCAAAAGCCCAATTTGCAAAAGGCTGCTTCTGCCGGGGTTGGGCAGAAGGGAGCATACGGTGATTCTGGAAAAGCAACTCGTGCCTTGTCGGCTGATGAAAGATGGAAATTACCTTACCGCCCCATTCCGGTTCGATGCCGACCGACAGTTCTCCATCAACTATGGTGATCAGCGCCATACCCGCATCCTTTTAAATTCACCCTCATGGTTTACGCACGTATCGGATGAACATACATTCATGAGGGCCGAGTTCCATGGGACCGGTCGAATACGGCCTGTTTCCCCAGACATCCATCATTTCGTAGGTTCCCGGCTTGCTGCCAAGACTTTTCAGGGAAGTCTCTACCCTGTTCACCTCATCAAGACGATTGAAAATGCCTATCCAACCGGCGTTTCCATCGGTATTTTTTTCCTCGACCCGCCAGGTCTGTACATAGTGACGGTTTTCGACCAAGCGGCCCATGACGCCATTTTGGTTGCAGGCGATCATCTCGCGGTTGGTGAGCAGGCGCAACGAATCATCGTCCAGTGTCGAAAGGACACCACCCATGAACAACGGGGATGCGCTCATGGCGCGCATGGTGATGAAGGTTTTTTTCTGTGCCGGGGAAAAACCATCCATACGGTGGCAGCCCTCATGGGAGATCAGGTTCTCCGGGATATCCCCGGGTTTGGTCACACGAAGCTCGCCGAAGGGAATCATATCCATGTCAAGCCAAAAACCGTCGCGGACGGAAACATACTGCCAGCTCAACCAGGAATCAAAACACTTGTCGATATCCGATTGCCGGTCCCAAACATCACCGGTTACACGCAGCATGTCGGCCTTTTCATAGGTTCCGACCGAATTGCCCGAGATCCGATCCCCTGGTGAAAGACTGAGGACGATCGGGCGACCGGTTTTTTTGATGGCCTTGATCACCGCTTCGATTTCATCGGGAAATTCCACGATATCATCCGCTTTGATGAAATCGACTCCATAATCCGCCAATTGCCGGATGAATCCATCGTAATATTCCTGGGATCCGCTCTTGCCCATATCGATGCCATAATTGAGCGAAGACCAATCGCAAATACTCGACGTGTCGGCAATTTCGCGCGCGCGGTATGGAGTCCCCTTGACCGGAGTGTTGAGCTCATGGGATTTTCTGGGCATGCCGCGCATGATGTGGAGGCCGAACTTGACCCCATGCCTGTGGCATTCATCGGCCAGGGGCTTGAGGCCATTCTTGAAGTATGTCTTTGAGGGAGCATAATATCCATACTCGTTTATGTTGTAATCGACGACCCTGTCGTCACCCGTTACCGGTATCAGGCTGCCCGGCATCAACCGGTATTCAATGTACCAACCGGCATCGATGACAAAATACTCGTAGCCGAGCGGTTTGAATCTTTCGACGAACACCTTCAGGTTTTCAAAACAAGCCGGTTCCGATATTTCAACGCAGTAGGAGTCAAAACTGTTCCAGCCCATGGGCGGAGTCGGCGCGAGAGGCTTCATGACAATGTCCTTCCTTTCACTTTACGCTTTCAACAAAAATCTTTTCATGCTTTTGTTCATGGATTCCTCAATCGATCACCGGGATATCGCATAAATGGTACAATCCGTCCTGCTTTCGGCTGGATTCAATTCCCAACAATACCGGAGTCTCGCCTTCAAAAAGGCCGATGAAGAGGCCATAATCGCCGGCAGGCACGTTCTTGGGGGTACAACGAACGGGAACCCTTATTTCCTCTCCCGGTCTCCAGGCCAAGTTTCCGGCCGGGATGGTTTCAGTGAATACTTGGCCGTATGTCCCCATCAGGGCGATGCGGAAATCAAAATGATGATAACCGGGTGCAAACCCCCGGTTTTCGACCCATAGATACAGGGTGTTGGGTACGTTGTTCTTGATCCGGGCAACTTCGATGCCGTTGACAAAGTACCAGTACCCCAGACGATTGGCGCAGTACCCGGTCAGGTAGGGCTCCCGCTCCAGCCATGGACGGGGATACCCATGGAACCCCGCAAAACTTGCGTGGGTCCGCCGCAGGGCATCAAGGAAGGGCAATCCGTCCTTGAAGATTTCCGGTGGGACCATATGAAAATGTTCGAACTCGATGAGCACCGGGGCATCTTTCCAGAACAGGTCGAACATCCATGGAGTCCGCAAAGTATCGTAGCCGAATTCCCTGGCGCATCCGGCAACGCATATCGAATCATCCTGGAGACCGAGCCCCAGTGACCGGGCATAGTTCAACACTTCCATATTTTCCCGGACGCCGCGTTTCCAGCCATGGTTTATGTGGTCATCGTTCAAAAGAATCAGGGTATCGGGAAAGTTCTCCACATGCAGGTCTATGTGTTTTTTCAACACATCGGCGGAGTAGACAATGTTGGTACCCCTGAACGTATGGCCTTCTCCCCACGTGCCATAGGTGCCGACATCGACAAGCTCGATACGCTTGTCGCCATTGAACTTCTTCCCCGCCAGCTCCATGAAGGCACCGAGTTTTTCCAGGAATACAGGATCGCCATAATCCGGTTCTATGCGGCCATCGGGCAAACGGTAACCCCTGGCACCCGCCTTGTACACATACGCAGGCGTGGTGTAAGGAACATCCGGGCTGCCCTCATAACAGCATATCCGCAGGCTGAAGCGATACCCGAACCGACTCCACTTCTCCATTATGCCGTCGATATACGACCAGTCCGGCTTCCCCTCGGTTTTTTCTATGTCACCCCAGTCAAACCGCAGATACAAATGGTTCAATCCGGGAAAATCCAGCAAATGATCGTCGGGATCATGTTCTTCCCGATACTGCGGGCGAAAGAAACCATTGTCGATATAATGCCAAAACCATCCCTTGTGGGGATTTCGCAAGACAGTTTTGTCATCGGCGAAAGAGCGCAGGTCCGTATAAATCCGCCTGCCCTGTTCGGGGAAGTGTTTGACGAACTCGGAATGGGGGACGCTGTTTTCGTCCACGCATTTGATGCTTGGGAATTTAGTATAACTGTCGTCCATACCTGCTCCTTGCGAAGTGATTTATTCAGAATCCCATACCGGGCCGCACAGGCCTTCGATCACATTACTGGCGCCCCAGGGTAAAAAACATTTCCAGGTGCTGCACGGCTCCCCGGTATCGTAAGTCTCAATCAGCAGACCTTCAGAATGACAGAATCGCTCCGACATCCAGCCCTTCTTCCCGAAATCATATTCACCGTCGAAAGTGGAATAGGTTTGCAGGCTCCAGTCCACCGTATCGGCCAAACGTCGTGCGAAATATCCGTCCCCGGTATGTTCGTGGCAATATTTGATATCTTCGCAGACGTTGTTCGACATGGGATGAATATGCGGATTGCACGTGGACGTTACCGATCCCCCGCAACACGACCACCCCAGTCTCCTGAGCGGATCGATCTGGATTGGTGGATTCCAGCAAAATTTAAACGTAAACTCGTATTCGAGACCATCGGAAAGCATTCCCAGATATTTCGGATTTTTCGTCCTCTCGTGGAGCACGCGGCTGGCCTTGATGAAGGAGAGAATGCCCTCGGAGTCGACGGCTTTCGATGTGTCGACCGGAGTTCCATAACATTCCATGGCGCACACGAATGTGTGATAATAATGATCCATGCTTTTTTCCGCGGAGGCCAGCAGGTTGGAGTCCGGGGAAATCCGGTCGTACAATACCGCTGCCGCCACGCACCAACAGCCTGCGAAGGAATCGTATTCAAGTCCCCTTCCATCGTCCGCCGACCAAATATACGGCACTTCGCCCTGTTCGTTTTTAGTAGTCTCGATATGCGCCAGGCACCGGCGCACGAACAAGAGCCAGTCCGCATGGTCGATGGCATTGAAGTTTTTATCGACTTCACAACCGGCCAGGATGTAATACAGGGCCTGTCCGACCAGATAGGAGCTATGGCCGGATTGCGAAAGGTGTTCATCCCACCAGCCGCCGGTATACCAGCGTTTGTCGTCATACGCGTCATAGGGCAAATGAGAACGGGGATTCATCGAATGATCCACGATGTTTTGAATGACCGTCAGGGCCTGCTTACGCATGGCCGAATCCTTCAAGCGTGCAGCCGCAAGAAGCATGGGGGCGGCGACTTCGACTCCCCCTGTCCAGGAAATAGAAGCCAGGGGCTCCTGGAATTGCGTGCCGTCCTTGAAAAAGACACGGGTGGAATAAGTTTGACAGGATGCGACGTAGGCATCGGTGAAGATGGCGCCGGCAATATCCTTCACGGCATCCCGTATGCCTGCCCCTTTCCGGGGTGCTTGATGGTACTCGTCATAGACGTCGCGGATAAGACCGTTCAGTTCACGTTCGTCCTCGGCCTTTCGCTGCCAGGCCGTAAATTCGAATGTGAGTTTCTCGCCCGGTTTCACCTGAATGCATCCAAAATTGGCTTCCTTGAGCGTCGAAAGGTCGACATACAGCCAGGGTGCATTTTCATAACCCAGGGTAAACCCGATTGAGCTTTCGTCCGTTCCCAGTTTGCAACTGAAGCCGTTGAACGAGGGACCCAAGGCCGAAATCGGATTGACGCTCAAACCGTACAGGATTTTGTCGGCAAATAACGCGACTACCGGATGCGACAAGCGGTCGGCTCGTACCATCCAATAGTCAGAGTATGGCGGCCGCTTTCGTTCCTGCGAAAGTCGTGGGAACAGGGCAATACCCGCGCCTTTCCTGCGATATGGATCCAGATCACCCCGGTTGCGGTTATACATGAAAGCAGGCATAAAAAACTTAGGATCGCTTTCCGCGATGCGCCATTCGGCCAGAAGTACGCCGGAAAAAATTTTTTCGGCGATATTTCGAAGTTCAAGTTCGAAACGGCAAACTTCGTCCGTGCCGGACGTCTTGCGAATAATGACATCCAGTCCATGTTCCCGGACGGGAACGTAGCCGCTTTCTCTCTCCCGGGGATTTCGTGCGGTCACACGAAAACTGGATTTCTCGATGGCGGCCACGTCTATTCCTTTTCCTGCGCCAAGTCGGCGGAATACACAAGACCCCAGCGTGATCTCAATGCATCCAGGGTTCGTGCGATTCGACGCGTTTCATCGAGAGGCATCCGAGCGCTCTCCGTCAGCCCCTGTCTGATGCAGCTCATGACTTCCGCCGCCTCGAAACTGAAACCCTCGGCGTAAGGACATGCAACGGTCAATGGTTCCCGCCCGTGGGCATGCAGGGTCGCCGTCCGGCCCTTCCAAAAATCGGGCAGGTGAATTTTTCCTTTCGTTCCGCAAAGCCATCCGTCATTCATCATATCGGCGCGGATCGCGCCCTGGATCGCCGCTGTTTTGCTTCCCGGATATTTCAGCACAGCCGTGAACATTTCGTCCACACCGGTTTCGCCAAGGTAGGCGGTACTCTCCATTTCATCGAAATCAAGCCCCATGAAATGCGATAGAAACGAAACCGGATACACACCGACATCCAGCAAGGCACCCCCTCCCAATTCGCGGTCGAACAATCGCCCTTTGGGATCGAAGTTCCCGGAAAACCCGAAACTTGCCCTGACGTGCATGAGCTCACCGATAGCACCTTCAGCGATCCATTGATGCACTTGGGAATAAACCGGTAAAAATCGGGTCCACATCGCTTCCATCAGGAATATCTTGAGTTCCCGTGCGACCTTAATCGCTTCGACCGCCTCCCGTTCGTTCATCGCGAACGGTTTTTCGCAGAGAACGGGTTTGCCCGCCTTGAGACACAAGAGCACGCACTCCAGATGATGAACGTGCGGCGTAGAGACGTATACCGCATCAACCGCCGGATCGTTGACCAGTTCCTCGTAACTTCCATAAGCCCTGGCGATTCCGTGGGTCTGCGAAAAAGCCCGGGCCTTTTCGATATTTCTCGAACCGACCGCGACGATCTCGGCGTCCGCAAGATCCTTGATTCCCCTGACAAACGTGTTCGCTATGCCCGAAACAGCGATCATGCCCCATCTTAACTTGTCCATATATGTTCCGTCTCCCGATCGGTGATATTCTTGTTATGAAAAAATTTGCCGTATTAGGCCGATGTCTTTCTCGACCATTTCCTTTAAATCAAGACATCCCGAATAATTTCCGAAAGCCTTATACTCGCTTTCGAGTTGTATCCAACCGGTATAGGAATGCATCGCTAAAACATTCATTGTCTTGTCGAAGCCGGTATCGCCTTCTCCGAGCGACACGCCGACGGTCGGGTCCGGCATGCTGTCCTTTGCATGGATCTCCCCTATGTTCGCATGAAGGGCTTCCGCTATCGAACTGGAATCCCGCCGTGCGAACCTGAAAGGATTTTGCGTATCGAAATAAACGAACAACGCCTTCGAATTCACTTCTTCCAAAATTTTCAGATTATCGTCCACGGAAAGATCGTTTTCCGTGCCGATACGGAGATTGTTTTTCTCGCAGAGACCGCTTGCATACTTGAGACATTCGATCGTCCGGAATAAATCCTCTTCGTTTTTGATGAAAGACTGGAAAAAGCTCGGTACCTGGATCGTTCCGATTTTCATCTCTACGGCGACCTCTATCGCCGACTCGAACACATGGTACACATGACCCCTGTTATCTGCTTTGGTCATGCCTATGTCGCAAAGCACGTTGAGTGCGAGCGTCGGTATTTGCAGCCGGTTCACATAAGCCAATTCCAGATATTCCTGTTGGACCTTGCGATCAAGAAGGGAATAGCCTCCTTCATTACTGCCGAGGTCTATTTCGACGCCGTCAAGTCCGACCTCACGGGCAAATTGAAAAACATCCCGTTCCTTCATCGGAAGCACCCAGGCGCATATTCCTGTATGTATCATGCGAAGGTCTCCTTAAGGTCGTACTTCCCGATCACGATCAATTCATAAGAATCAAACAGAACCGGCTGCCGATTTGGCCGGCAGCCGGAAGTTTTGCCTGTATGTTTACTTGGTAGCAGCCCAGGCGGCAAACTGCTTGTTGTATTCGGTAATGAACGCTTCTATGCCCGCATCTTTCAGCTTTTTCTGCGCGACGGCATAGGTGTCACCCTTCGACAGATCGACGAAGCCCATGATAATCGGAGACATGTGCGTGGGGGCGACGGTACCGAGTCGACCCAATTCCGCCTTGATGGGGGTGGGATCGAAGGCAAATCCGAAAGTCTTCGACAGGACCGCTCCGTTGTCCCAGGTCTTGAAATCGGCAATGGCCTCGGGCGACATGTTGTCCGGATAGCGCATGTACCTGTTGTTGCGGAACATCCACTCGTAGAACACCGGATCGGGATTGATCTGGTTCAGGATGCCCTTGGCGTCGACGGTAAAATCCTTGCCCTTCACTCCGAACAGGGCCATTTCATAGTTGTCCTGGGTCTTGTACATCCAGTTCAGCATCTGGATGGCCTTTTCGGGCGACTTGTTGGTGAACGGAATCAGGATGGCTTCATTAGACGCACCGAACCGGTAATGGGTCGTCTTGGGGTTGAGCATGAATTCACGCATGTAGGCCTTGGGATCGTTTTTCTGGACCGAAGCGGCCATTTCCATCGCCCGGGACACCGCACCGCTCATGAAGACATAGTTTCCGGACTGGAAACGGGCGACATGGCCGATCGGATTGGCAAGAACCTCATCCGATATATATCCCTTCTCCAGCAGCGCGTAGGTCAGCTTGTTCAACTTCATGAGGATGTCTTTCTGGTCGATGAAGGAATATACTTTGGGGGTCTTTTCGTTTTCGTTCCAGATCATGTAGGGGAAGTCCCAGTTCACGTACCAGCCAGGGGCGACTTCACGCAGGATTGCCGCCCAGGGAACCTCGGCGAAGATTCCCATTTCGGGGAACTTTGCCTTGACTTTGGCGCAGGCGTCCATGAGCTGTGCATAGGTTTCGATATTCTTGACGCCGACCTGATCGAGGATGTCGGTCCGCGCAAGGACGGTATTGAACTTTTCGGCGCTCGACGATGCTTGCGACGGAATGGCGTAAATCTTGCCGCCGAACATGAACTGCTTCATGTTGTCGGCAGGGATATTCTTGAGAATGTCCGGGCCGTATTTTTTGAGCAGGTCGTTAAGCACAATGGCCTGCTTGCGGGCTACATGACCGGGTACCGAGCCGGCTCCGGTCCAGAACCAGTCGAATTTCTCGCCGGAGGCAAGCATCAGATCGATCTTGTTCCAGTAGTTGTTCCAGGGCGCATAGTTCACCTTGAGGGTGATGCCGAGTTCCTTGGCCAGGGCATCCTTGAACGGGCCGGCAGCGATATTCGCGGCCATGTTCGGAGAGGGATCTCCGGGATACAGCAAATTCATCGTGTAGGGAGCGGTTTGCGCCCCCAAAGCGACCACGAAGCCAAGCAGAGCAACCAATAACAGGACTTTACGCATGATATTCCTCCTCGGAAACTTTTCAAATAGACGGAAAACTTCCGCCTGTGAATCAACCTTTGACGGCGCCCACGGTCAGTCCGCGGACGAAGTAGCGCTGGACGAACGGATAGACAAGCAAAATCGGAACGACGGTCAGCACCGTCGTGGCCATCTTGATGGTTTCCGACGGAACCCTGATGCTGGACAGCGAACCCGCCATGGCGGAACTCAGGCTCTGGGTGTTCGACAGGATGGTGAACAGCCGGTATTGCAGCGAGTACAGATCGGGATTGCTGGCGAACATCATGGGCAGGAACCAGTCGTTCCAGTACTGAAGTCCATAAAAGAGTGCAATTGTTATGAGGGCGGTCTGCGAAACCGGCACAATGATCTGCGCGTAGATCCTGAAGTCCGATGCACCGTCCATCCGCGCCGACTCCACGAGGGAATCCGGAATGCCGGCAAAAAAGGTTCGCAGTATCAGGAGAAAAAACACGCTCACCAGGTATGGTGCGAAAAGAGCCAGGAACGTGTCGTTCAAATGATAGAAATTGACGCAGACGATGTACCAGGGAACGAGACCGCCGCCGAACAGCATTGTGAAGTAGCAGAAAAAGCTGATGGCATTGCGATAGGCCACCTGTTTGTTCGCAAGTCCGTAGGCAAGGAGCGAGGTAACCAGCACGCTGGAAAAAGTGCCGACCAGAGTGACGGCGACCGAGACAAAGTAGGATTTCAAGAGCCAGGTCTCCGCAGTGCGGAAAATGTAGCCGTAGGTCTCGACGGAAAATTTTTCGGGTATGATTTTATAACCCTTGATCACCACCAGCCGCTCGTCGGAGAACGACACGCCGAGGGCAACTACCAGCGGAAACAGGCAAAGCAGGGCAAACAGACCCACGACGAGATATGAAACACCCTTTAAATACCGGTCGGAATTGCTCATACCGATGCCCATACACCCCTCCGATTAAAACAAACCTTCGCCGTCGTTGAGTTTCTTCGCGACCCGGTTTGCGAACAGAATCAATACCAGACCCAACACGGATTGCGACAGACCGACGGCGGTCGAAAAACCGTAGTCACGGGTCGCCATCATGGCGTGGTACACATACGAGTCGATCACTTCCACAGCCGGCATGATCAAGCCGTTGTCCCGTACTATACCGACAACCATGCCGAAGTCGCCGTAAAACATCCGCCCCAGGGCCATCATGGTAAGAATGACGACGGTCGGCTTCAGGAGCGGCAGGGTGATCAACCGAACCTGGTCAAACCGCGAAGCTCCATCGATGCGAGCCGCCTCATATATCGCTGGATCCATGCCGGAAATGGCGGCCAGGTAGATGACGCTCCCGTACCCGGTAAATTTCCATACATTGACCATGACCATGATGCTCTTCCAGTACGTGGGATCGGAATAGAAGCGGATCGGGGCGACGCCGAGATATTTCAGGATGCCGTTTATGATTCCGTTGCTCGTCAGCAAGCCGTACAGGAGCGAACCAATGACGACCCATGACAGAAAATAGGGAAGAAACATCAGTGACTGCGTGAACTTCTTGAACATCCTTCCGTCTATCTCGTTGATCAACAACGCCATGCCGACCTGAGCCGCCAACCCGCAGACGATGAACATCGAATTGAGGAGAAGCGTATTGAAAATCGCGTTCAGGAGGGTATCGCCGCTGCTCACGAAATTCTCGAAGTTCTTGAATCCGATGAAAGGGCTGCCGAAAATCCCGTCCATGCTGTTGTAGTCGACAAACGCCATGTATGCGCCGGCCATCGGTACGTAGCAGAAGAGAACGAAAAACGCCAGACCGGGAAGCATCATGAAATAAGTGACACGATTTTTACGGATATCGTCGATCAGATTACGCTTCACCGCTTCGCCTCCCTGTGATGCACAACTGTATTGTCAGGGTGTGTGAGAATTTTGTCAACAATTATTTTCTTACTATTTTCAGTTTTTGTTCATATAAAAACCAAATTTCGGCTGCGGTGAGGAAGATACACGGGATTTTGGCCATAATTCTGGCATCCCTTTTGTCGTTCATATTCTTCGCAACACTCGTTGAGCGGAATCGTATTAGATATTGATAAGGAAAAAATGTACCTTATTTTCTCATGTTTTTTGCAGAAGACTTCCGGAGCACTATCCTGGAATCCGTATATATCTGGAAGGAAGCCACACCCTGGTAATACACCAGATCCTCGACGCCCTGCAGAAGAAAATTGTTTATATCCGGGTTGAAGCGGGTGGCAGTGGTCAGCGGAGGATCCGAAAAAGCCGCAATTTCCATATCATCGAACCCTACCACCGAAATATCTTCGGGGACTCGCAGGTTTCGGTCACGGAGTGCTCTGATGGCGCCGATGGCGGAAAGATCATTGAAGGCATAGATGGCGGTGAGGTCAGGGACGCGATCCAGCAGGATATTACAGGCTTCAAACCCTCCCGTGAGCTTGAAAAATCCCGGTTGGATCCACTTTTCATCGAAAACCAGCCCACGGTCCCGATATTCCCGCCTGCAAGCCTCCAGCCGGTTTTCCGAAACCCAGCGGCCAGGATCTCCGGTAATGACACCTGTCTTCAGGTGCCCTTGATCCAGCAAGTGCCGGATCAAGGCACGGCTTCCGCCGAAATTGTCGTTGTCCGCAAAATGGCGGCAAAGGTCCCGGTCATGCCCATTGGTGGCGATCCATGGCACCCCCAGGTCATCAAGGAAGCGTCCGGAGGTACTTGACGTATCGTCATCATGTACAATGGCTGCCTGCAGACGGCCCTTTTTATGTGCTGCATGGACAGACTCCCTGTCATCCTCGCTCTCCATGTCATAGAGCGTTACGGCATGCCCCTTGTTTTCGAATACTTTGAGCAGGGTGGTAACATCCACGGATGTCTTGGGATCACGGTCCACAAAGGATTCCCGGTGAAGGAACACCCCGACGA
>JFJP01002173.1_pt1 | contig 13226 bp, 9 predicted proteins | sample 431651 | NCBI WGS metagenome assembly JFJP01 (sample SAMN02602958, study PRJNA72255) | Microbial mat metagenome, whole genome shotgun sequencing project. | biome: fresh water; feature: sink hole; material: water; isolation source: purple microbial (photo- and chemosynthetic) mats found in...
ATCCGGTGATGCTGGGCGTGATGTTCGGGTTAGTGCTAGGGAAATTTATTGGTATCACCGGCGCATGCTGGCTGGCGTTGCGTTTGGGTATTGGGCAATTACCAAGTGGCACACGCTTTAGTCAGATCGCGGCGGTTTCGGTACTGGGTGGCATCGGCTTCACCATGTCCATCTTCATCGCTGAACTCGGTTTTGCCACACATCCGGAATATCTGCTGATGGCGAAAACGGGCGTGCTGGCCGCTTCACTATTGGCCGGCATCATCGGTTTCGCTTGGTTATGGAAATTAGGGAACAAATCATGAAAGATAGCCATCATCACAGCGCACAAGAAGTACTGATTGCCCTCACCTCTGATGCTCAAGGATTAAGCAACGAAGAAGCCGCTGCACGCCTGACCAAACACGGCCCGAACCGACTAACCCCGCCATCGAAGCGCGGCGCACTGATGCGTTTTCTACTGCAATTCCATAATGTACTCATTTATGTGCTTCTGGCGGCAGCGGCAGTCACCTCACTGCTCGCACACTGGGTGGATACAGCGGTAATAGTTGGGGTAGTGGTGATCAATTCGATCATTGGATTCATCCAGGAGGGCAAAGCAGAACAGGCGATGGAGGCTATTCGTCGCATGCTATCGCCGGAGGCCACTGTGTTGCGGGAGGGCCGCCGCGAGGTGGTAGCAGCCGAAACGTTAGTGCCAGGTGATATCGTGCTGCTCGCATCCGGCGACAAGGTACCCGCCGACCTGCGCTTGTTGAATTCTAAGAATCTACGCATCGAAGAGGCCGCGCTGACCGGAGAATCGACTGCAGTTGAAAAAAGTATCGCAGCAGTAGATGCGCAGGCCGTGCTGGGTGATCGCTATTGCATGGCTTATTCCAGCACCCTAGTGGTGTATGGGCAAGGCACGGGCGTAGTGGTAGCCACCGCTGACAATACCGAGATCGGACGCATAAGTGCGATGCTGCAAGAAGTCAAAACCATGACTACTCCCCTTCTACGGCAGATGGAGGTATTCGGACGCTGGCTGACCATCGCTATCCTCGCTTTGGCAGCCGTCACTTTCCTGATCGGATGGCTGGTACACCACTTCGCGCTCGGCGACATGTTTCTCGCAGCAGTGAGTATGGCGGTAGCTGCGATTCCTGAAGGAATGCCGGCGGTGTTGACCATTACCCTTGCGCTCGGTGTACAACGCATGGCTGGGCGTAACGCCATCGTGCGGCGTTTACCTGCTGTTGAGGCGCTAGGGTCGGTGACTACGATTTGCACCGACAAGACTGGCACGCTCACCAGAAATGAAATGACTGTGCAGCGCGTCATCACGGCCTCAACCGTGTTTGAAGTGAGCGGTAGCGGTTATGCTCCGCACGGTGGATTTGCCATCGGAGAAAAAGAAACCGACATTTCCAAACACCCTGATACGCTAGATTTATTTCGTGTCGGACTGCTCTGCAACGATGCTGCATTGAACGAAGGTGATGGGCATTGGCAAATCGCGGGCGATCCGACCGAGGGCGCGCTTATTCCGCTGGCTTTGAAAGCCGGGGTAGATGCTGCATTAGAACATGAAGAACTGCCGCGCACCGACCACATCCCGTTTGAATCGGAGCATCGCTTCATGGCCACCCTGCACCACGACCATAGCGGCCACGCCTTCATCTTCGTCAAAGGCGCAGTAGAGCAAGTGATGGCGATGTGCAATCAGCAACGCGGCGCGGGTGAGGACCTGACACTGGACCTGCCCTACTGGCATGCGCAGATGGCCGAGACCGGCGCACGCGGACAGCGCGTGCTAGCGTTGGCGATGAAAGCGGTTGAAGTTGACCAGCGTGAATTGCGCTTCGCCGACATGGAAGGTGGATTCACTTTGTTGGGTATGGTCGGCATCAGCGACCCGCCGCGCAAGGAGGCGATCGCAGCTGTGAGTGACTGCAAGGCTGCGGGCATCCGCGTCAAGATGATCACCGGCGACCATGCCGACACTGCTCGCGCCATCGCCGCCCAACTCGGCATCGGCAATGGCCTGGCATTGACCGGTATTGAGCTTGATGCGATGGACGATGAAGCATTGCGCCAAGCAGTACGTGGTGTGGATGTGTTCGCACGTTCCAGTCCCGAACATAAGTTGCGTCTGGTGACGGCCATGCAGGCCAACGGTGAGATCGTCGCCATGACCGGCGACGGTGTGAACGATGCCCCTGCGCTTAAGCGCGCCGACATCGGCGTGGCAATGGGCAGAAAAGGCACCGAGGTCGCTAAGGAAGCTGCGGAAATGGTGCTGGCCGACGACAATTTCGCCACCATCGCACACGCAGTGCAAGAAGGGCGCACTATCTACGACAACATCAAGAAGGCCATCGTGTTCATCATGCCGACCAACGGTGGCGAGGCTGGTATCGTGGTCATCGCGATCGTGTTCGGCATGGCACTGCCTCTAACGCCAGTGCAGATACTATGGGTGAACATGGTAACTGCGGTTACGCTAGCGCTGTCGTTGTCGTTTGAAAAAGCCGAGCCAGACGTGATGCAACGTGCGCCGCGCGCGGCTACTGAACCCATTCTGTCCGGCTTCATGATCTGGCGCATCAGCTTCGTCTCGGTCTTGCTAGCGCTTGGCGTCGTCGCACTGTTCCTGTGGGAAATCGCGCGCGGCACCAGTCTCGAAATGGCTCGCACAATGGCGGTCAACGCGCTAGTGATGGGCGAGATCGTATATCTATTCAACTGCCGCTACCTACTCGCGCCGGTTCGTACTTGGCAGGACTTTACCGGCAATCCCTATGTCTTGCTCAGCATTGGCGTGCTCATGGTCATGCAACTCGCCTTCACCTATGCGCCCTTCATGCAAGCGCTGTTTGGGGTGGTTTCCCTCGACGCTGCAGGATGGGGATTAATAGCAGCCTTCGGCGTGTTGTTGTTTGTTGCGGTCGAACTGGAGAAGCTAGTGATCCGCATATTGTTCGGCCACAACAAATCGGTACGGCGATGAACGACTGACCGGAAATCGGTTAGCTGCTAGGAGATGACGACCTTGTCCTACGCGGCATATAGGGCGTGTATGCCATGAAACAAGTTATTACATGCCTGCTCGCTGATCAATTTCAAAGATCGTGGCGGCCTGATCAATCCTCACTTCTTAAATACAAAAGGATGCGCATGTCGGCTTAAGATGAAATCGGCGATGATCTTTAACCAGATAGTAATGCCTGCCATCGCACTCCATGTTTGATAATCAAAGTAAGCGAACAAAACGCCAATGATGACCACCACCACCACCACTCCAGCAAGCAAATTTATGGCTGCAGCATAAATTGCAAATTTGGCAGGATTCTCAGGTGAAAGCCCTTTTTTTAATGCTACCTCAGAAAAATCTCGTTTCACGGTAATACGCCATACTCTGCGCAACCAAATGAATGCCATTGGGAATAAGGCAATAAACAAGATCCAAGTCATTGCCACGCTAATATCAAAAACCATAGTCACTCCAAGAAAAAACCCCGCCGGAATACGGCGGGGTCAATATTACAGATAAATCAAATTGTTTTAGTGTGCGCCATCTACCGCTTTTGCTCCGCGAGGTGTACGAACACTTTCAACCAAGTGTTGAATGTGCTCTGGTGGCTCTTTTGTAAATTTATCCACTGTGAAAGCAACGATAAAGTTAACTAAAGCACCTACTGCACCAAATGCTTCCGGTGTAATCCCAAAGAATGGATTTGCCCCGCCAATCATAGGCAAGAAATCCGTGCCCTTAATGAAGAAGATACCTTTGTGCGCAAATACGTAGAACAAGGTGATGGTCAAACCAGCCAACATACCGGCAATCGCGCCTTCCTTATTCATCTTTTTGCTAAAGATACCCATCATGATGGCTGGGAACAGTGAGCTGGCGGCAATACCGAACGCCAATGCCACCGTACCTGCCGCAAAGCCAGGCGGATTCAGACCTAGGTAGCCTGCAACCACAATTGATACAGCCATTGCGATCTTACCTGCCATCAATTCACCTTTCTCGCTGATGTTAGGGTTGAATACACCCTTTACCAAGTCATGAGAGATAGCGGAAGAGATCGCCAACAATAGGCCAGCAGCTGTAGACAACGCAGCAGCCAAACCACCTGCAGCCACCAAAGCGATCACCCAGTTAGGCAACAATGCAATCTCAGGATTGGCCAACACAATGATGTCGGCATTAACTGTCAACTCATTGCCCTTCCAACCTGCAGCTTCAGCTTTAGCCAATACTTCTGCACTCTTAGTCTTGTCGTTGTAATACTGGATACGGCCATCACCGTTCTTGTCTTCAAACTTCAACAAGCCAGTCTTTTCCCAACGAGCCATCCAGTCTGGTTTCTTAGCAACTTCCAAGCTTGCCTCTGCAGCATATAAATCACCGTTAGTTGCAACGGCAGTATTCACGGTCGCCATCAGATTGTATTTCGCCATACCCGCAACTGCAGGAGCTGTGGTGTAGAGAATCGCGATAAACACCAATGCCCAACCGGCAGAAGAACGAGCAGCAGCCACGGTAGGTACGGTGAAGAATCTCATAATAACGTGTGGCAAACCCGCGGTACCAATCATCAAAGACAATGTGTACACGAACATATTCAGCGTGCTACCGGCCGTAGTTGTCGTATATTGACCGAAGCCCAAGTCGATTGAGATTTGATCAAGTTTTTGCAATAGCGAGATATCGGCGCCCACTAGATTGGAACCCAAACCTAGTTGCGGCAATGCATTACCAGTCAGCTGTAGTGAGATAAAAATCGCTGGAATGGTATAAGCAAAAATCAGCACGATGTATTGGGCTACCTGCGTATAGGTAATACCTTTCATTCCGCCCATAACAGCGTAAACGAACACGATACCCATACCGACATAAATACCTGTTTCGCTCGACACACCTAGGAAGCGTGAGAACGCCACTCCGACACCAGTCATTTGACCGATTACGTAGGTGATGGAAGCTGTCAACAAGCAAATGACCGCAACGGTAGAAGCACTCTTCGAATAGAAGCGATCACCGATAAACTGTGGCACAGTGAACTTGCCAAATTTACGCAAGTACGGAGCTAGTAGCAGCGCCAACAACACATAGCCACCAGTCCAACCCATCAGAAATAGACCACCACCATAACCCATGTTAGAAATGAGACCCGCCATGGAAATGAAGGAAGCGGCTGACATCCAGTCTGCTGCCGTGGCCATACCGTTAACGCGAGGTCCTACTCCACCACCAGCAACATAGAACTCACTTGTACTACCCGCACGTGCCCAGAAGGCAATACCGATGTAGAGCGCAAAGCTAGCTCCGACCACTAGGTAAATTGTTGATTGAAGATCCATGTTTTCCCCTTATTCTTCGTGAACGTCGAATTGACGATCGATCTCACCCATCTTTTTAGCGTAAACGAAAATCAACGCCACGAAGATATAAATGGATCCTTGATGAGCAAACCAGAAACCCAATGGGTATCCGCCCAAGTGAATGCTATTGAGCATATCGGCAAATAAAATACCTGCGCCGAATGAAACCAAGAACCACACTGCTAGGATCTTGGTAAGCAAACCCAACGTAGCCTTCCAATAGGCCTCGCCGCTTTTGTCCATTGCGTTCTCCTCTGTTTATTTATTGATTGATTTAACTGATTGAAATTTGGATGCAAGACACCCGAGTTCGATTTTACACTAGGAAAAAGTCTGAGTGAGCAAACTTACGGTCAGCTGACACCACTGATTGAGCGTTGATTGCGCTCAACATCACGCAACCCAATGAATTTATTAACATTAATTCCCTTTGCGGTGGATTGCGCAATTAGAAGCAACTGCGCCGTGGCTATCGCATCAGCAAGTGCGTTGTGCCTCAACTCCAAATGGATTTGGAATCGTTTTATCCAGTCATCCAAAACACGATGACTGTAGGCGAGTGTTGGGTACAAGCCTGGCATCACATAGGCTAGATCTAACCATGCATGTTTGAACTTAAACCCGAGGTATTGCTTGAGCGCCCGCCGAATCATGTTCTCATCGAAAGTGACGTGAAACGCCACCAATGGCGACTTGCCTACATACTCCAAGAAATCTAGCATCGCCTCGATCGGATCAGTACCAAAACGTTGCTCGTTGCCACTGATGCCATGTATCAGAATATTCTCCTTCCGACTACTTTGCTGTTGCTGTAGCACAACGGAGAAGCTATCCCCATAAGCCAGACGTCCATCCACTACCGCGATGGCGCCGATGGAGATCAAAGTGTCAGTTACCAAATTTAAACCTGTGGTCTCGACATCAACCACCACCATCCGAGAATGTTCGAACACTGATCGCGTATCATATTCAGGCAGAGCCAGCCAAGCAGCCAATCGTTCGGCTTGGCGTTCACTGAGCCTAGGCTTTGCTGACATCCACCTCTTGAATAGATTGATCACAGCTGATATTCCAGTGCCAATCGAGCTTGTAGCTTGCGTGCCTGACGAAAGGCTTCTTTTAAAATACGTCTATCCAATTCGTTTAGCTTTGTCGGATCAATCAAATTATCGAGTTCGCACTGTTCTTTTGCCTCTTCATGATGCCGTAAACGTAACACCTGGATAAACAATAAGGCATCAATCCATGCCTCAATCACAGCACTAGGTATATTTAATTTTGCAGCACTTGATCGCAAGCGTTGAATGGTGTTTGTATGCGTGGAGCCAGAGGCCAATCCAAATATGCGTGCAGCATCAACAAACGGTGTGATGCCGTTTAATTTAAGGTCTATCGTATTGTCTTTGCCTACCACGAAATCGCGCACCACCCCTAGCGGTGGACGATTGCGCAAAGCATTGACAGCCATCATGTGCAGAAAACGACTGTTGTCTTGCGCAACGCGTGCTAACCAACCACGCAAATCCTCAGCTAGTTTTTCTGCGCCGTAGAGTGAGCGGAAATCAAAGAAGACAGAAGCATGCAACAAAGCCTCGGGTGAGCCGCCACTGATCCATGCGGAAAACGCGCGCTTCCACTCTTCCAGAGACAAACACCATTTAGGATTGCTCGCCATGATTTCTCCCTTGCATAAAGGGAACCCACATAACCCAAGCGTTTCATTGATTCGCCGCGCAAATGGCAACAAAGTTTCGCGAACTTGATCCGCTGTCATTCCTTCTGGCACGGTAAAGATAAGCGCGTTGTCTTGATCGGTGTTTAAGGTTTGTTCAAAGCGACCTTCCGATCCTAATGCCAGCCAGCATAAGCCTTCGTTTAATGGCGTACCGAGCAAGCCGCTAGCTTTGCATTCCAACTCCACCACACGTGCCGTCAACAAATCATTGAAGGTGGAGATAAATTGAGTAAGCTGTTCGGGGGCAACGCCCTGCGCCATCATGCTATGTGCCATGCTACGAATATCGCCGGCTGCGCTTTGCAACACCTCTACCGTTTCAGCATGGCGTATCGTCGTGCCTATTTCGCGTAAACCCACACGTTGAAGCGCGAATAAATCTTTTTCTGATACCAAACCAACCAGTTGATCATTTTCCACAACCAACACATGACGGAAGCCATGCTTGGCCATCACCAGTGCAGCCTCATAAGCCAGCGCTTGAGGCGGCAACCAGCTCAGCTGTGTGGTCATCACATTAATCACTGGTTGATCAAGATCAATTTGCGGCAAAGCAATACGCTCCAGCACGTCCGGCAATGTCAAAATTCCCTGCGGGCGATGCTGCTCGTCAATCGCGATCATCGAGCCTAAGCGCCATTCGTGCATACGCGCTAGCACTTCACGCACTGGCGTTTTGGGCGTACAGGTAATCGGCTTACGATGAATAATCGACGACAACGGGCTAGTCAGAGATTGCTGCTCAGCGCTCGATTGCGTGTATTGCGCTTGGATAATTTGCTTTGAATGCTCAAGCAGATTAGCGATGCGACGCGTACAAAAATCGCGAAATGGCGCACTCATTCCCAACAACGTATGAAAATCCGCCACGGGCAACTCATAGCAAAATGCATCTGCGCCTGCTCGATAGGTACTCGCCACTGCACGCTGCGCTAGCAAAGCGCCCAATGGAAAACACTCGCCTTCTGCCAATTCCATCCAAGGGTCTGATTCAGCAGCATGCGCAACGTCCTGTTCACCATGCACCAAGCCTTGTTTGATCACCACGAAATTTTTAACTGTCCCCACTTCGGGAGAGACGATAACTTCGCCCTGCGCATAGTAGGCAAGCTTCATTCGCTCTAACATCCAAATTAAGTGACCCGGCTCCATGCGATCAAAGGGAGCATGAGCAGCAAAAAAAGTTAGTTGAGACGCGTGAATGGCAGACATATAGATTTACTCAGGATTATTAAGGGTCGAGGAACGATCCGGGTTAAAAATGAAGTAGCGATTTTTGCCATCTAGTTTAGCTTGGTACATTGCCTGATCAGATTGACGCAAAAGTTGATCGGCATCCATCTCGCTAGCCTGCGGATAGAAAGTGACGCCCAAACTCGCCGAAACTTGAAGTGTAAGTTCACCAATCAAAACAGGTTCAGCTGCGGCACCTAGTAAACGGGTAAGCATCGGGATGCACGCCTCACAACTATTAAGATCAAGCAATATAGCGACAAATTCATCACCGCCCAAGCGCGCTAGCGTATCCCCTTCGCGAAGTGCCTGCTTCATGCGACTAGACACTGCAATCAACAACTTATCACCAACATCGTGGCCATGGGTGTCGTTAACTGCCTTGAACCCATCTAGATCAAGATAGACCACCGCGAGCTGAAGATTTCGGCGTATTACCTGCGCCATGCCTTGGTGCAAGCGATCCAACAACAACACACGGTTAGGTAAACTCGTCAAAGCATCGTAATGCGCAATGTGCTCAAGTTGCTGCTCATGTTCTTTTAACGAAGTGATGTCAGAGAACAGCGCGACATAATTTTTAATATTCCCTTCATCATCACGTACCGAACTAATGGTTTGCATTTCTGCATAGATCTCACCATTTTTTCGACGATTCCAAATTTCACCTTGCCACGAACCCGTTTGCAACAATTCATTCCATAGTTTGGCGTAATACTCCGTATTTTGACGGCCTGAACTCAAGATTCGCGTATTTTTCCCTAACACCTCTTCTCGAGTGAAGTCAGTAATTTGGCAGAATGTATCATTGACATCGATGATCGTTCCAATAGCATCAGTGATCATAATGCCTTCGCGCGCATGAGTAAAAACACTCGCCGCCAACTTCAGTCTTTCCTCTACAGATTTGTGATGAGTTATATCGCGGGTGATAGACAAGAGCTGTGTCGCTCCATTATCCCGAAGAGGAACAGCATGTGTTTCCAACCAGCGATGTCCTCCTCTTAAGCCAACAATTTCGAATTGCAGCTGTCCAGTTTCACCGGCAATCACCTTTTTATGTAACGCAGAAAATGCTTCGCGATAATCGGGCGCAATAATCCCTAGTACCCCATGACCGGCCACCTGCGTTAATGAGTCAGCTTCAATCATCTTCAACCCAGCAGGGTTCATAAATCTCAAAATACCTTCCGCATCGACAATTTTGATGCACTCCGGCTCACTTTCAATAATGGTAGTTAGACGCAATTCACTCTGAGCAAGCTTTAGCTCAGTTCGCTGACGATCTGCCACTTCGGCCCGCAACTCCGAAACCAAATCAACCGCCATGGTATTAAAAGCTCTCGACAACTCGCCGAGTTCATCATTTGCCACCGAGGCCGCACGTACAGATAGATCGCCCTTGCCGATGGCAACTACTGCGGTGTGTAGTCTATTCAGCGGTTTTAAAACACGTTGCTTTAGCAACCATGACAGCAAGATTAAAATTGACAGCATGATGAGTGGAATTGCAATCGCTATCTGGCGAAAGCGCAGTTCAGTCTTAATTCTCTGCTCAGTGACTGCTTCGCTCCAGTGATAGATAGCGTCGGATAAAGAACGAACGTTATTCAACAACTGATCAAGTAAAAATTCTTTTCGGCGCTGTTGCAGATTGTCTGAATGTACATTTGAGAGCGCCTCCAATTTTGCAAATATGTCGGGGAGCAACTTGGCTTGCGCACGCATTAATTTATCTTGCGCAACATCATCGCAGCACAAAGATTCGAGTAACGCAGCGTACTGCGCTTTCCATTGCTTAGCAGCACGATTTTCACCGTGAAGCGCATACTCATTGGTCAACACTAATAACTCAGCAACAATACGGCTACTTGTTCGACCGCGTTCATCAAGGACTGCTATGGCAGACAGGCGTTGTGAAAATGAATAGCTAAAGACTACAAGCACCACTCCCATCAATATGGCAGTGAAAACCGCAGCGATTAACATAGCTCGAATTCGCATAGTCTAATTTTTGATGCCGACAGCCATCGGCATGACTTTTTTTAGCGGGTCGGTGAAAATAAAATCAAGATAATCAATCGCTTTATTTTCTGTTATGTGTCCTTCTTGGCGTGCCCAACGCGCCTCACTTTCAAGCGCAGAAATCAATGTTTGATCCAAGCTCAATTCATAGTGATTTAGTGGCCAAATCCAATCAACATAGGCTTGATCGAGTTTTAATCGCTTGCGCAAAATGGCTTGCGCCTTGAGTGGTTGCTCTTTTATAAATCGTTCGGCACGAGCCAATGCCTTTAATAATTTAACCAACTCATCATCACGCATTCCTATTAATTTTTTATGCACAACCAAGTTAAAGGTCAAAACATAAGTACCAATATTGGGCAACATCTTCGAACTGATTAATGTTCTACTTAAATTATAGGAATAAGGCTCCCAAACTGCGGCCGCATCGACCTCTCCTTTGCTAAGAGCGTCTTTCATCGCTTCCGGTTGCATATTGATTACTTTGACTGACTGCGGGTCAACACCATGAAAAAGCAACCAAGTATCGAGATAATAATGGCTGGCAGAACCGACTATCGTAGCAATACGCTTACCAACTAATTGCTGGGGATTACTAATATTTGCCTCTTTTCTGACAACAATATTGACGTCATCCCGACTAGAAGCGAAGGTTGCCATCACCGCAAAATCATTGCGCCTGAAGCTGCTAAACATAACAACCGCTTCTGATGAAGTCGCTAGGTCCGCTTCACCATTGAGCAATGTCTGCAAACTGCGATGCCCACCGTTGACTTCATTCAGCTTGACTTGCACTCCCTCGCTGGAAAAATAGTCTAGGCTTTCGGCAACATATATGGGGAGAGAAAGTGGTGATTTAGAAACCGCAATAGTCAGTGACTCACCTGCAAGCACAGCAAGGGAATTGATAGAAAAAAGAATAACAAATAGAAAATTAGCGTGGCGTTGAAATGTTTTTTTATTATTCATTTTTCACCTAGTATGAAGTGCGAGTGCTTTTTTTATACACGTGCACCTCTTCGCAACAATATGTTACTACCATAATGAAGGCATGTTTGATTCATCACGCCAAATCAGAATAATCCTAGAAAAAATCTACTCGCTTACTTTAACGACTAGTCCTAATGCTCGAATGCGCTCTGCAAATCTCTCTAGTTGCGCGAGTGAAAGTGCACTGATATGGGTTGCCTCCGGTTGCATCGAAGCACGTGCAATACCATATAGCAAAACACCTTGAGGACTGGTTTTTCTTGCAATCATGCCACTCAAAAAATTTAGATAATCATCTTCATCTTCCAGGGTGGGGGCACTTCCCTCCGTGGCAAACCAACAAGTTTGGAGCCAAGTGTTTGGACAACAAGCAATCGAAGTGCTTAGATTTTCGCGCACACTATCCAAAGTAGCGCGAGTGTCATTCACCACTTGCATGCCATGCTCACTTGCACGATCAAGTTTGAACCACACCTCACCGTTTAACTTTGCCATTTTGCGCAATCCTTGTTGCACATAATCACGCTGTAGCAAACTGCCATTGGTAATCAGCACCAACTTTAGGGGCGAAGCGAAGGACAATGATTTTACAACCTTCTCAATTAAATCAATAAGTTGAGAAAATTCTGCCGCGCTCGTTGGCTCGCCGTTGCCAGAAATTGCGATATCGTTAATACGCCTTGCTTCTGGCGGTACACGTTGCTGCATAAAATTTCCATGTAGCAGTTCGTGCAAAAAACCACGCAACTCAGTTTCGAGTAAAACCAGATCAACAGGTGGAGCTGTGCCTATTTTAAGATCAGGCACTTGGCAGTAACAACAACGCCAGTTACAGGCATTATTAGTATTGAGATTGATGCCGACAGACACTCCGCCGGCGCGGCGCGAGATGACCGGATAAACGTAGCGTAAGCCCGCAATGTCGCGGCTATGCTCGACTACGTTTAAGGTGTGGTCGGTCAAGATTTAATTAGAGGAAGAAACTGCGCAGGATCCACCGGCTTGCCAAACTTACGAATCTCAAAATGTAGCTTCACTTGGTCGGCATCGGTGTTACCCATCTCTGCAATTTTTTGACCTTTGCTGACGCTTTGTCCTTCTTTCACCAATACCTGGTCATTATGAGCATAGGCGCTGAGATAAGTTTTATTGTGCTTGATAATGACTAATTTGCCGTAGCCACGCAAACCACTACCGCTGTAAACCACTTTACCCGGTGCACTTGCTACCACTGCCTGTCCTTGCTTACCGGCAATATCCACCCCTTTGCGATTTGCGCTTTCAGAAAAATCAGCAATCACTTTGCCTATGGCGGGCATCCCCCACTCCAAGCTCTCTTCATCATCGCTTTCAGTGACCGGGGCTACAGGAACTTCTTCTTTGGCTGGAGCAACTACGGGTTTGTCATCCTGCATTTTCTCGGCTTGAGCTAAGGCTGTTTCTGAATATGGAATCTTGCCCGCCTTAGGCTGTGTCTTCATTTCACCCGCAATATTCACACGTGGCGCTTTAGGTTTACTGTCGGAAACCTTAGTGGGTGCAACCGCAGGAATACTCAATTGCTGGCCGATCTGAATAGAACTGGGGTTGTCGATATTGTTTAACTCTGCAACATCAGAAACATCCACGCCATTCTCAAAGGCGATACCGTATAGGGTGTCACCTTTTTGCACAGTGTAGCTTTTACCACTCGCAGCAATTGATTTTTTCGCAGGCACAGGGGTGGTTTTTGTTGTCGTTGATTTTTTAAATTCAACACTTCTTTCCACCACTGGGGCATGACGCACCGTGCGTTTAGCACAACCTACCAACATCACTGCTGCGATAAGCAACAGTAGCCAACGCATTGCACTTCCCATGTGTTTCA
>JFJP01020568.1_pt1 | contig 13226 bp, 11 predicted proteins | sample 431651 | NCBI WGS metagenome assembly JFJP01 (sample SAMN02602958, study PRJNA72255) | Microbial mat metagenome, whole genome shotgun sequencing project. | biome: fresh water; feature: sink hole; material: water; isolation source: purple microbial (photo- and chemosynthetic) mats found in...
GGACGAAGACCCCGACAAGCAGACTCAGATGCAGCAGCAGGGCTGGGATGCCGTTGTCATTGGCCAGGGTCAGGAACCAGTTGTGCGGATGCGGCGGGCCGCTGCCGGTGAATTCATTCGGGATGTCCGGGTTCACCTGATCGTAGACCTGCAGGTAGCGCGCCTTCCACGCGTCACGTCCCCCGTAGCCCAGGACCGGGCGCTCGGCAAGAGTCGCGGCCGCGGCTCTCCAGATCGGCAGACGGCCATCCCTGCCCGCGAGCATGGCCTGCATCTTCTCCGGTGCGGTCATCGCCATCAGTCCACCGACCAGCAGCAGGGCGATCGCGCCGGCCGCCAGGCCGCCCCACAGCCAGCGGCCGCCGCGGGCCATCAGGGCGGCAGCGATGGCAGCGGTCCCACCGAGCAGGCCGTTGCGTGCGCCGCTGATCACCAGGATGACCACGGCGAGGATCCGGCCGCTCCACAGCCAGGTGGTCGTCGGTCCGATGCCGGTGGCCAGACAGAGAGCGGCGAGGAGGGCGCCATTGTAGCCGAAATGCAGATGGACGGCGCAGAAACCGGTGGCGCGGGCGAATCGCTCGCCAGCTGCATCAATCTTCAGCGTTCCAGCGCCGAGTCCGATGCAGAACTGTAGCAAGCCGACCACGGCTGACGCGGTTGCGACGGCGACAAGCGCCTGCATGGCATGCCTGCGCCACCGCATATCCACGGCACAGGCGGCACCAAGGGGAATGGCAAGCCAGACATAGGCCAGGGCAGGCAAACGACCGGCTCCCGGTTCGCCGCGCAGCCAGCCGGCACCCATGCTAGCCAGCAGCCACAAGCTTAGTGCCGTGCCGATCCAGATGAGCGGCAACCTGTGGATCGGTGGCCGAGCGAGCAGCGCCCCAGCAATGGCGCAGGCGATGCCGATCTTGCCCCACGGCGGGGTCAGGAACGAGCCGACCAGCATCGCCGCGATGCCCAGCCACATCAGCCAGCGGCCGAGGCAGCGCGGATTGCGCGGCGTTCCAGGCGGCGAGATCCATCAGTAGGCCCCCTTGCCGAGCAGCACCACACGCACGGTGCGCGCCAGGATCACCAGGTCGAGCCACACCGACCAGTTGCGCACGTAGTAGCAGTCGAGGGCGACGCGCTCGGCGTAGGTCGTGTCATTGCGCCCCGACACCTGCCACAGGCCCGACAGGCCCGGCCGCACCTTGCAGAACAGGGCGAATCGCTCGCCGTACTTCGCCACCTCGTCCTGCACGATCGGGCGCGGGCCGACCAGGCTCATGTCGCCGCGCAGGATGTTCCACAGCTGCGGCAGCTCATCGAGCGAGGTGCGGCGCAGCAGGCGACCGATCCAGGTGACGCGCGGATCGTCCTTCAGCTTGTGGTCGCGTTCCCACTCCTCGCGCAGCTCGGGATGCACCTCCAGGTAGGTCTTCAACTGCGCATCGGCATCCCTGACCATGCTGCGGAACTTCCACGCCATGAACTCGTGTCCGCCGCGCCCGATGCGCTTCTGCCCGTAGAACACCGGGCCGGGCGAGGTCAGCTTCACCGCCAGGGCGAGGGAGGCCGGCGAAGAGCCAGCCGAAGAGCAGCAGGCCGCCGGTCACCGCGATGACGTCGAGGGCGCGCTTGAGGATGCGCACCTCGGGCCGCAGCAGGTTCTGGCGCACCTCCAGCACCAGGGTGTTGGCGAACTCGCGCGCCTCGGCGATGACATCCGGCGAGCCGGGCAGGGCCGGGGCGATGAACACATGGCGCAAATGGTCGCCGAGCCCGTCGAGCAGGCGTCCGAGGCGTTCAGGCGGCAGGCCGGGCATTGCGAGGATGGCGTGGCGGACCTGCCGCCCCTGCGCCTGCGCGGCCACCTGTTCAAGGACTGGACCGGAGATCGCCAGTCCTCCGACGTGTTGGCCATGCCGTGCCGGATCATCGTCGAGCACGGCGACCGGGGCGAGCCCCAGCCACGGCCGTGCGCGCAGCAGGAGCACGACCTGCTGTCCGGTGGAGCCCGCCCCGAGCACGGCGCAGGGGATGCCCCACCAGTCCATGCGACAGCACTGCCGGCGGACCAGCGCCCGGGCCAGCGGGACGGCGACCAGTGCCAGGGCCCAGATGACGAGGAAGACCTGGCGCGACCAGGCATCGCCGCTCTTGGCCAGGAAGGTCAGGCTGAACCCGGCGAGGATGGCCAGGCTGGTGCCGTAGGACACCCGGCGTAGCTCCTCGGCCGCTCCCCAGCCGACCGCCGGATAGAGCCCGAGGCTGGCATAGATGAGCAGCGTCCCGCCGAGCAGGGCGGGCAGGGCGCGCAGGTAGCTCCACGGATCGAGGGCCGGATCGGCCAGTGACTTGAGCCACCACGCCAGCGCCGCGCAGGCGGCGAGGGCGAGCGCATCGCCGAGGGCGAGGGCGGTGATCTGGCGGCGGGTGCTCATGACGACAAGCTTTGTGCCACGAAGGCCGAGAAGCGCTCGCGGAAGCGTTCGGGCGAGAACTGCAGCGCCTGCTCGCGGCAGGCGTCCGGATCCGGCGCTGGACCGGCAGCGAAGGACTCGACCGCGGTGACCAGAGCGTCTGCCGTCTGCGCTGCGAAGAGTCGGCCAGTGACCCCATCGACCACGCTTTCGGCGGCTCCGCCGCGGCCGAAGGCGATCACCGGCGTGCCGCAGGCCATCGCCTCGACCGGGGCGATGCCGAAATCCTCCTCGGCGGCGAAGACGAAGGCGCGGGCGCGGCGCAGTTGTGCGATCAGCGCCGGGCGCGGCATATGGCCGAGCACCTCGATGTTGGAGACGCGGCCAGCGATGGCGCGCACCCGAGCGAGGTCGGCGCCGTCGCCGAGGATGCGCAGGCGGCGGCCCGGCATCGTGGCGAAGGCCTCGGCGATCAGCGGGATGCGCTTGTAGCCGACCATGCGCGAGGCGGTGACGTAGACGTCTTCGCGCGGCCCTTCGGGGGTGAACGCGGACACATCGACCGGCGGGTGGATGACCTCGGCCTCGCGTCGCCAGGCATGGCTTATGCGGCGGGCGATGTAGGCGCTGTTGCACGCCAATGCATCCGGCCGCTGCGCCGACAGAGCATCCCACTGGCGCAGCCGATGCATCTGCCAGGCCCACAGCGGGCGCAGTGGCCAGGGTATCCTCGACTGGTATTCGTGCTGCAGATCCCAGGCATAGCGCGCCGGCGAGTGGACATAGGCCAGGTGGCGGCAATCCGGGGAGGTGATCACGCCCTTGGCGACGCAGTGGCTGTTGGACACCACGAGATCGTAGCCGCGCAGGTCGAGTTGTTCGGCTGCCAACGGCAACAGCGGCAGCCACGCCTGTGGCGCGCGTGTGCCGAAGGGCAGTCGCTGGATGAAGCTGGTCTGCACGCGGCGCCCAGCGAGCTTGCGCGCCCCTTCGGCGTCCGGCCGGCTGGTGATGGCGAACAGGTCGGCCTGCGGCAGGCAGGCCAGGATCTGCTCGAGCACCGCCTCAGAGCCGGCCCAGCGGGTGAACCATTCGTGGATGACAGCGATGCGGGTCACGGATACGGGGCCAGGCGGTTATGGATCAACGAGGGGGCATCCCAAAGGGTGCATCCAACCTAGAACGGCCAAGCCGCGTGCAATGCCGGTCCGCCGGCTCTCGTCGCTTTGTAACTGGAATGGTGGTCTGGCGTTCCACAGTCACGCGCAGCAGGAATCCCAGTGCCATCGATTCGCGGCAATGCCTTGTATTACCTGATCGGGACGCTGGTCGGGCGCGCCTCGGGCCTGGTGCTGATTCCTTTGTATGTCCTCGTCCTTACGCCGCAGGAGGCGGGTGCCTGGGCGGTCTTGGCTGTCCTCCGGACCCTGGTCTCAGCAGGCGCCACCTGCGGCCTTGATGGTTATCTGACCCAGGAGTACTGGCGTCGGGAAGAAGCCGTCCGTCCCGGGCTCATCGGGACATGCCGCTTGGTGGTCCTGAAGTCGAACCTGGCGATCGCCGCGCTGGCGCTGCCGTGCGTCTGGTGGGAACCCGCCCGCTTGTGGGTGCTCACCCTGGTCGGCGGCCAGGCCATGGCGTTCGTGACCGTGGTCCTGGCGCAGTACCGCATTGAGGAGCGGGCTCGCGCCCATTGCCTCACCATCTGTCTTACCGGGGGCGGTGGCGCCGTGCTGGCCGCGATCCTGGTGTGCGCAGGTCTGGGGGTCGCGGGGTTGGCGATCGGTTTCGCGGTGCCGCCTGTGCTTGCGGCTGCGTGGCTGGCCGTCCGCCAGCGGCCGTCGCCGATCCGCGATCCATCGATGCCCGCCTATGTCCGCCGGCTCCTGCCGGCCCGGCTCATGGCCGAGGTCGCAGGTCAGGCCGACCGCCTGGTGCTGGCAGGGGTCGTCGATGCTGCGCAACTCGGCCTCTATGATCTCGCCGCGCGCTGCGCCGGGGTCATCGGCACGGTGTTGTCATCCGCCAAGAACGCAGTCCTGCCCGCCATACTCAAGGCTCTGGCCGGGGGCGGTGATGATCCCGCCGCCTGGGCGGCCTGGAGCAGGACGCGGTGGCTGGCCCTGGCGGGATCAGGTCTGCTGCTGGGCTGCGCCGTGCTGCTGGCCTGGTTGTTTCCGGAACATGCCTGGAGCCCGGCTGTCATCTTCCTGCCGGGGGCGCTGATGGTGCCGTTGTGGACGCATGCCTCCCTGGGAAATGCTGCCGCGATCTACCACCATCGTGCGGTCGCCATCCAGGCCTGGCAGCCGCTGATCGCCTTGGTTCTCGTCACCGGCGGAGCTGTCGCGGGAGGCGTGATCCATCCCGCGTTCGTACCGTGGGGTGTGGTGCTGGGCCTGGCATCGGTGCTCATTGGCGTTCGCTGGAGGCTGCGTTCCACTCGACGCAGTGTCGACGGGGATGGCGGCGAGATCATGCAACTGGTCATCGCGAGTTGCCTGTTTTTCGTCATCGCCATGGTGCAGGCGCGATTCTAGGGCAGGGCCGTGGCGGCCTGGGCGAGCCCTGATGCGCTCGCTGCGATCGCATCAGCGCGCTGGACGTAGAACTCGCAGGGGAATGAGGCTGCCCAGATCCGGCCCAACAGGGCATCGACGGCTGCAGTTGACGGCGGCGGAACGCCCGTCGTCGCGGAGGCGATCCGTGCGGCTGAGGCGAGGTCGTCCGCATCGATGGTGCAATCGTGCCCACGGTAAAAGGACGGGCCAAGTGTGATCACCGGCAGGCCGGCGCAGAAGCACTCGAATCCGACCTTGCTGTTGACCGTGATGACGCATCTGGCCTGTCGTGCCAGGTCGAGGCTGTTGCGCTGCGGATGCGCAAGCACCAGTCGTCCACCGGCGATCAGCCGGCGCAGTCCGCCCAGGGGATAGCTGCCGATCGCCGCAGGGTGCTCCTTGGTGACCACCTGCCAGCCTGCCGGGAGCGCATCGATCAGCCGGCCGAGCAGCGCGATCTGGTCGAAATGGGCCGGGCTGCGGAAGGTCAGCTGCACATCCCAGGGTACGTGCAGCGGATAGTAGACGAAGTTCGTCCCCGCTGCGGGCAGGCCATAGCTGCTGCGCAGCCGGCGCGAGCGCAGCATGCGCATGGTCTGCTCGCGCACCTGGACGCTGATCGAGGAGAACTCTTCGCGCTTGCCGAGCAGGAAGCGCCGGGTGACCTTGTTCCAGGCCCGGCGCTGGAAGTCGAGGCTGAAGGTCTTGGCCAAGCCCGCCTTGCGGAAGAACAACCGGTCCTTCTCGGGCATCAGCATCGCCGGCTTGGCGAGGAACGTATCGCGCCAGGCCGTGCCGGCAGCGATGGCCTCGGCTGGCGGCTGGGTGCGGGGCAGATCGACGAGCAGCCGGTTCAGCGAGGCGATGGCCCGGCCCGGAAAGGGGGCCGGTTCAAGCACCAGCTCCGGCCGACCGCTCCACTGGCACCAGGCATGCAGCGCCAGGTTGGTGGCGAAGCCGCCCAGTTCCTGCACCACGTCGACGGCACCGAGAGGATCAAGCAGTCGGCGGAAGGCGAGGAAGCGGCGCCAGAACTTCAGCCGCGCGGAGTGGGCATCCAGGGCGTTGTTGGTCTCCTCGTGGGCGGTGCTCTGGGCCTCGGGAGGATGCGCATATTCCGCATCCAGCGCAACCGGGTCGAGGGCTCGGGGCAGCTCATCCTCGGCGGCAAACACCGACAGGGCCTCGAAGCCGCGTCGCCGCGCCAGGTCGACGGCCACCTCGTTGGTACACAGTAGAATGCTGCGCGACCATGGCCAGGCCGGCTGGCTGGCGAGCGCCATGTACCACTCGGCGTCCCGCACGGCGAGCACCGCCAGGATCACCGTGCCGCGTCCGCCCATGCTCAGCGGTCCACCTTGCGCTTCAGTTTCTGGCGGGTGGCGACCTCGATGGGGAGCAGTTCGGATGGACGGTAGGACAGGGCCTTGGCGACGGCCTTGATGTCGCGGCACACCCGGCGCAGACCTTCGGGTTCGAGGCTGGCCGCGTGGTCGGTGCCCTTCCAGGTGCGATCCAGGGTGAAGTGGCGCTCGATCCACTCCGCGCCCAGGACGTAGGCTGCCGTGTCCACCGCGATGCCGAGATGGTGTCCGCTGAAGCCGATCGCCTTCACCCGGTCGCCGTAGGTCTCGCGCAGCCGGGTCAGTTCCAGGAGGCAGATCTCCTCGAAGGGGACGGGATAGCCGCTGGTGCAGGAATAGAGCACCAGGCGTTCGCGCGCCTGCTGCGCGGAGAAGAAGTCGATCAGCGCCTTCTCCTCGCTGCGCGTGGTCATGCCAAGGGAGACGTGGATCTCACCACGGTATTCATCACGCAGGATGGCGAGCAGTTCGGTGTCGGCGTTGCAGGCCGACGGTACCTTGATCAGTCGCGGATCGAGGGCCACGACCTCGCGTGCCGAGACCGCGTCCCAGACGCTGGTGCTGTATTCGATGCCAAGGTGGCGGCAGTAGGACTGCAGCTTGGCATGCTGTTCGATGGTGAATTCCAGGAACTCGCGGTGCGCCCCGTAGGTCTCGGCGTAGGCGTGCATCGGGTTGGGATGCGGTGCGTTGTACTCACGCTCGCTGAGCAGCACCTTGTTGCAGCGCTTCTGGAACTTGGCCACGTCGGCCCCGCACAGCTTCGCCATCTGCAGCAGCTGTTCGGCGATCTGCATGTCGCCCTTGTGGTTGCAGCCGATCTCGGCGATGATCGACGCTGGTTTACGCATGCTGGGCTCCACGGAGTGAGGCTCGGATGGTGTCGGCGAAGGCGCGCACGCAACCACGGCCGCCACCAGCTGGCACGACCAGGTCCACGGTCGCACGCACCTCGGGGTCGGCATCGCTCGGGCAGGCGGTGACTCCGCAGAGGCGCAGCGCTGGCAGGTCGTTGGAGTCATCGCCGATGTAGGCCACCTGATCCAGTCCAAGGCCCAGTTCGCGGCACCAGCCGCGCAGTACTGCGACCTTGTCGGTGCATCCCGGGGCGTAGCGGCCGATGCCCAGCTTGCGCATGCGGGCGTGCACCGCTGGCGAGTCCTCGCCGGTGATCACGCCCAGTTCGACGCCATGCTCTTTGCGCAGGCGCAGCATGCCGGCTGCGTCCCTGGTGTTGAACAGCTTGAGGGCCTCACCGTCAGGACCGTAGAACATCCCACCGTCGGTCAGCGTGCCGTCCACGTCGGTGGCGAGCAGGCGGATTCCATGCAGGCGCCTCTCGCCGGCATGGCGTAGCAGGGCCTCGACGACGGTCCAGTCATGCGGTTCATCCAACTCGACGTAGGACGATTCATCCATCTCCACGGCGACGGTCGGCCCCGACAGCCGGCAGCCGGTGGCCTCCCAGGCGCTGCGGGTGGTGAGATAGGCGGCGCCATTTTCGACCAGGTGCCCGTCGAACTCCTGGCGGCGGGGGCGGCGCAGGGGCTGGTAGTTGGCTGGCTCCGCCAGCCCGCCGGAGGCGGATCGCCATAGGAAGCGCTTCTGCCGCACCACGGTCAGGGCCGAGGTCGCCCCGGCTGCGGAGCGCTGGGCGAAGAGCCGGTCGAGGTCGGCGGCGCTGAGCATCGGCGAGGTGGCCTGGATCAGGACGAGGTCGTCGAATGCCCCCATGCGCGGCAGCGCATCGTGCAGGACCGACTCGGTCGAGGCGGTGTCGGTGGCCGTGGAGGGATCCCTGGCCAGCACCTCGACTCCGGGGATGAGCCGGGCCGCCGCGGCGATGGCGGGATCGTCGGTCGAGACGTAGACGCGGTCGATGGCCGCGCAGCCCGCCGCGGCCCGCAGGGTCCAGTGGATCAGCGGCCGGCCGGCGATCGGCTTGACGTTCTTGCCCGGGATCCCCTTGGATCCGCCGCGGGCTGGGATGATGGCGATGGCGGTCATGGTTTTCTCGAGGCTAGCGAATCCCGGTGCGGGTCAGGATCTCTGCGACCAATGCGTGACCACGCTCTGAAAAGTGGACATGATCGCAATAGAGCTCTTGCGGATTGGCCACGGCGAGGTCCGGCAGGAGATCGTGGAAGCCGATCTTCCGCGTGGAGCAGAACTCGCGCAGGGCGGTGGCGAGCGGTGTCTCCTTGGTGCCGGGGAGACAGTTCAGCACCTGGAGTCGTGGCGGGGAGAGCACCAAGGTCAGGTGGCCCGCGCCGATCTCCTTGGCGAGGCCATCGATAGACGTCGTCCAATCCCTCCAGACCTGGGGATCCGGAACCGCCATGGCAGCGGCAAGGTAGGCATTGTCACGTCCGGGGTCTGGCCGGTCGTCCCCCTTCGGGCGGAACCCATGGCTGAAGATCCGGCGCGCCTGGCGGATGTCCGTGAGGCGCTGAAGCAGGGGGGCGAGGTCCGGATTGGCGGCGGCGGTCGAGCGCATTCGCTCCCGGCTCGCTGCCGCGGTCATCAGGTCGGTGGCGGTGATCATCAGTACCACCCGCTGCGGCTTCAGGTCGGCAAGATCGCAGCGGAAGTGGCGGAGCTGCTGGTAGGTGTCGTAGCCGTCGCCGCCGGCGTTGATGCCGTCGGCCAGGCTGGCGAAGGTGCGGTCTTCAGGGACGTGCTGCCCAAGCGTGACGGAATTTCCCAGGAACACGGTGCGGCCCCGCGACTCGTCGCCGGTCGATTCCGGGCCGCGACAGCCGCGAGCGTTGAATCGCAGCGGGAAGTCCGCGAGTCCCATTTCCTGCTGGTTGCGCTGGCCGCGGAACCGCCATCCCAGTTCGGGATCCGCCGTGACGACCGAGGTTGGCCCGGAGTGGAATGCCAGTTGGAGCGCATTTGAGCCCAGGACGGCCACCAGCGCAAGCAGGGCAACGCCGATCAGCAACCGGTTGTAGCTGCGGTGGTGCATGCTCAGAACTGGTAGTAGAGGAACGGGGACTCGGTGCCGAAGCGGGCCGCGCAGGCGAGCAGTAGCGCGAGGCTGATGCCGGCCCACCACCAGGTCGGACGGAAGCGTGCCATGATCTGCTGGGTGTTCGGGCAGCAGAACGCGAGAAGGCAACCGCCGGCGAGCATCAGGATCTCGCGTCCCGGCCAGCCGCCGGTGCCTGTCGTCGGACCGAGGCCGCACATGGCGGCGAGGATGGCGCTTGCGTCGGAGAAGGAGGCTGCGCGGAAGAACACCCATCCCACCATCACCGCCATGATGGTCAGTGGCCAGGCAATGGCGGTCGGCAGAACCAACCCGCTGCGTCTCCACTGATGGTTGATCGCCAGATAGGCGCCATGCAGCCCACCCCACATCACGAATGTCCAGCCAGCGCCATGCCACAGGCCGCCGAGCAGCATGGTGACCAGCAGGTTGCCCATCTGGCGCAGGTGGCCGAGACGGTTGCCGCCGAGCGGGATGTACAGGTAGTCGCGCAGGAAGGTGGACAGGCTGATGTGCCAGCGGCGCCAGAAGTCGCTGATCGAGGTGGCCTGGTAGGGCGAGGCAAAATTGAGTGGCAGATCGTGGTTCAGGCATCGGCCCAGACCGATGGCCATGTCGGAATATCCGGAGAAGTCGAAATAGAGCTGCAGGGTGTAGGCGACCACGCCGATCCAGGCGGTTGCGGCATCCGCCTGATGGGCCTGGGAGAAGGCCGGTTCCGAAAGCACCGCCAGGCGGTCGGCGACCAGCATCTTCTTGGCCAGTCCGAGGATGAACCAGGTCAGGCCGATGGACAGGTTGCGGTGCGAAAGGAGGAAGTTGCGGACCGCCAGGAACTGCGGGATCATCGACCGGTGGTGGATGATCGGCCCGGCGATCAGATGCGGAAAGTAGGTGACGAACAGGGCGTAGGTCAGCGGGTCGGACCTGACCACCTCGCCACGCTGCGCATCGACCAGATAGGCGATCTGCGTGAAGGTGAAGAACGAGATCCCGAGGGGCAGGATCAGGCCCCAGGTCTCGAGCCCCAGGCCGAGCAGTCCATTGGCGGAACCGATGAAGAAGTCGGTGTATTTGTACACACCGAGCAGGGCGAGGTTGCAGAGGATGCCGACGGCCTGCCAGCGGCGTCCGCCGGGGCCGCCGGCAGCGAGGATGCGCTCACCGATGAGATAGTTGAAGGCGATGGAGCCGAGCAGAAGCGGCAGGTAGCGCCAATCCCAGGCGCCGTAGAAGACCAGGGATGCCACGGTCAGCCAGCCGCGTGCCGCCGTGGTCCAGCGCAGTCGGGCGAGCAGGAAATAGCCGGCAAGGGTGAGGGGCAGGAAGACGGCGAGGAAGACCAGGGAGTTGAAAAGCATGGCCGGTCACTGTCCCGGTGCCCCGTCGGTCACCTGGGCCAGGCGTTTCCGCCAGGCCGCCGCGTCGGCGTGGCGATACCACTTGTCAATGCGGCCGAGTCGGTCCAGCCGTCCACTCCAGCCGTAGAGACGCCGGTCATGCAGGAAATGGTCGCAGGCGGTGAGCAGGCGATGGCGCAGGCGGCGCAGCAGAGGCCGGCGGGCGCCGCCACAGGGGCCGGTCGCGGTCTTGCCGCGCCGTTCCTCGGCCAGGGAATCCAGCACATCGAGGAATCGCGCGGTGGAGCGTCCATCCGAGCGGTAGCACCAACGTGAGATGAAGGCCTGCCTGGCTGCGTGGATGGACTCGGGCTCAGGCTGCTTGGCGATGGCTTCTGCCGCCAGCCGATTGAGTTCGTCGGCGTCGCTGGCGAGCCCGGATCCGGCAGCGTGTTCGGCGCTGTAGTAGACCCGCTCCGGCAGGGGCTGCAGTTCGATGGTGGGCAGGCCACGGATCCATGCTTCCGCGCCTGTCGTGCACGAGCGCTTCACCAGGACGTCGGCGGCGGGCAGCACTTCCCAGATGTAGGCGGCATCGGCGAGGGCCGATCGTCCAGCAGGCAGCTCGGCCATACGGCTGCGGAACCAGGCCACGTTCTCGGAAGGATGCAGCTTGACCAGGACCTGCCATTCCGGGTGGCGTTCGAGCACGGTTCGGATCGCCGCAAACGAGGCGGCGCGGCAGGCCAGATCGCCGCGCGCGAAATCTCCGCAGTCGCCCAGGACCGTGTGCAGTCCGAGCTTCTCCCAGTCGCGCCGGCTGAATGCCGGATCGCGCTCCCACACCGCCGCCTGCGCGAAATTGGTCGCCCAGAGCAGCACCGGCCTGTTGGGATCAAGGCCGAAGCGCCGGCAGGCTGTGGCGCGATCCGGCAGGATGCCTGATACTGGCGGATAGTAGAGATCGAAGCGCGGCACCCCGATGACCGGGATCCGTTCGGCAGGCATCACCCGGTTGGCGATCATCCGGTCGCGCATGGCCTCGTTCCACACGCAGAAGCGAGCGACGCCGGAGTAGTCCTGGCCGGCTCCGGCATGCAGATCCCTGGTCCCCGACAGGGTGGGGATGCCCTCTGTCGGGAGCACGACGGTGGCGACGCCGACCTCGGCCAGACGCCTGGCTTCGTTCGCGGCCGTGGCCTCAAGCAGATGATTCACCACGAGAACGTCCGGGAGTCTCGCCCACGCTTCATCCCAATGGAAGCCGTTGCGGACGAAATCTACCCGGTGTCCACGCCGTTCGGCGAGGAGTTGGAGGAGCACATGCCCGGGCAGGTCGCGCCACTTGTGATCGACGAGGACGAGGATGCGCATCAGACGAGGTGCTCCCAGGCCAGCGGAGTCCCGGCCGGCAGATCGCGGGCGAAGCGCTTGCCGAGCACGGCCTCGTAGTGTCGCGTATGCAGTCCGTGCCCTGGCCGGATGGAGCGCACATTGGCGGCGCTGGCCATCTCGCCGGCCTTGACCGGGGTTACGACGAACAGCGAGCGGCGCAGGCCGCGGCTCGCGGCTTCCTTGCTTGTCGGTTCGTAGCGCGCCGTGCCGAGGGCCGCCTCGGCTTCGCGGACGGCCCGCACCAACTCGCGGAATTCAGCCGGCTCCAGCGAGAACGAGGCATCGGGGCCCCCGTCCGAGCGGCGCAGGGTCAGGTGCTTCTCGATGATGGCGGCCCCCATCGCCACAGCAGCCACCGGCACGGTGGAACCGGCGGTGTGGTCGGACAGCCCCGCCACCACCTGGAAGTCGGCGGCCAGGGCGGGGATGGTGCGCAGGTGGATGTCGCCAGGGGGCGAGGGGTAGGCGCTGGTGCACTTGAGCAGGGCCAACTGGGTGCAGCCCGCCTGCCGGGCGGTGGTCACGGCCTCGGTGATCTCTTCACGCGTGGCCATGCCGGTGGACATGATCAGTGGCGTGCCGGTCGCGGCGCAGCGGCGGATCAGCGGTAGATCGACGAGTTCGAAGGATGCGATCTTCCACGCTGGGACGGCCAGCGTTTCCAGGAAGGTCACCGCGCTGTCATCGAAGGGCGACGAGAAGCACGCCAATCCGAGACGCCGCGCTTCGCTGATCAGCGGAGCGTGCCATTCCCAGGGTGTGTAGGCCTCGGCATAGAGATCATGCAGAGTGCGCCCATCCCAGATGGTGCCGGCGGCGATGCGGAAGGGGGCGGCATCGCATTTCAGCGTGATCGTGTCGGGGGTGTAGGTCTGCAGCTTCACGGCATCGACGCCGGCTGCTGCGGCGGCGCGGACCAGTTCCAGGGCGCGTTCCAGGCGCTGGCCGTGGTTGGCTGACAATTCGGCGATGATGTAGGAGGGATGGCCAGGACCGATGGCGCGTCCGGCGATGGCGAAGTCAGGCATGATCCGGCCGCTCCAAGAGGGAGTCGGTGCACACGCTGCCATCCGGCGCCGTCGCCGTGCCGGCGGGCTGGAAGCCACAGCGCACGAAGGCCTGCTGCGAGGCTTGGTTGTCCGGGCGGATGCGGGCGC
>JFJP01002174.1_pt1 | contig 13224 bp, 13 predicted proteins | sample 431651 | NCBI WGS metagenome assembly JFJP01 (sample SAMN02602958, study PRJNA72255) | Microbial mat metagenome, whole genome shotgun sequencing project. | biome: fresh water; feature: sink hole; material: water; isolation source: purple microbial (photo- and chemosynthetic) mats found in...
AATTCCAATTGCTGTGCTGTCTCACCTTGTTTGTCTAAACCTGCTTTCACGGCAGCTTGAGAGATGACTTCCAGATTGATCAGGTCATCACGGATAGCTTTACGCATCTCAGGAGAATCTGGCTGCCCTCCTTGTGTGGTCGCCACTTTGATGCGCAGATCGACACGGGATTGGGGGATGGAAACGCCATTCACCAACGCGGCAGATTTGTCTGCGGCTGGTTTCTCATCGGCAGCCTGCGCGCCAGCAGCGAATGCTAGCAAAGCGGACATCAGGGCGAGTTTGGAAAATTTCAGCATGTTTCTTTCCTTCTTTCAAAGTTTGATTGGGGGTGATTCGATAACCCGGCGCGCAATATATCACGCCTAGGTTTTAGGCTGGAAAGACCTTCTTATAAGGACGGACGGCGACTTGGGCGTAAACACCAGCAGCGACGTAAGGGTCGGCATCTGCCCACGCCTGAGCGGTTTCGAGCGAGGCGAATTCGGCGACGATGAGGCTGCCGCTGAAACCAGCCGCACCGGGGTCTATGGCATCGATCGCAGGGAAGGGACCAGCTAGTACCAAACGCCCAGCATCTTGCAATGCTTGCAAGCGAGCCAAGTGGGCAGGGCGCGCACTTTTACGCTTTTCCGAACTATTGGGAACGTCGTTTCCGAATATGGCGTAAAGCATCATTGCCCTTCTTTCTTATCTTCTTCTACATACTTTGCCAGCATCGAGGCTTGGACAAGGATGAATACGATCATCATCGCGGTGGCACCGAACAGTTTGAAGTTGACCCACGCATCAGTTGAGTAGTTGAACGCGACATAAAGATTCACGAAACCGAGCAAGGCGAAGAATGCGCTCCACGAAAGATTAAGGTTGTGCCACACCTTATCGGGCAGCGTCATCTTGTCTTGCAACAGCGCACGCATCAGATTCTTTTTGAAGAAGATGGGGGAGAGCAACAACGCAGCGGAGAAGAACCAGTACAACACGGTCGGCTTCCACTTGATGAACGTTTCGTCATGTAGTAGCAGTGTCGCGCCACCGAACACGGTGATGATGCCCAAGCTTACCCACAACATGGTGTCCACCTTGCCGTGACGATATTTCACCCATGCGACTTGGATGAAGGTGGCGACGATAGCGGTCGCTGTCGCAGCGAACACACCATAGGCTTTAAAGACGGCAAAGAAGAGGATGACGGGAAAAAGGTCGAACAGTAATTTCATTGTTACTTTCTATCGAGTGCGAGCGAGGTGGAGTTGATGCAATAACGCATGCCAGTGGGGTCTGGGCCGTCTTCAAACACATGACCTAGATGTGCATCGCAATGGGAACATACGACTTCGATACGATCCATACCAAGCGGATCTTCGTCACGATATTCCACCGCCCCCTTATCGACAGGCTCCCAGAAACTGGGCCAGCCGGTGCCCGATTCATATTTTGTTTCAGAATCAAACAGGGGCATGCCGCAACAAACGCAGCGATACACGCCAAAATCGTGACAATCCCAGTATTCCCCTGTGAAGGCAGGCTCTGTACCGTGTTCGCGACATACGGAAAATTGTTCTGGCGTGAGTTCTTCACGCCATTCGTCGTCGGTCTTGTCTAGAGGTTCCGTCATAACACCTCGGCGGCATGATCCGCCAAACGAGAACGTTCACCGCGTTGCAGGGTGACGTGACCGCTGTGTGGCCAGCCTTTGAATCTATCAACAACGTAGGTCAGACCGGAGCTGCCTTCGGTGAGGTAGGGCGTGTCGATCTGTGCGATGTTGCCCATGCACACCACCTTGGTGCCAGGGCCGGCGCGAGTGATGAGTGTCTTCATCTGCTTGGGCGTCAAGTTCTGCGCTTCGTCGATGATGAGATACTTGTTGAGGAAGGTGCGACCGCGCATGAAGTTGAGCGACTTGATCTTGATGCGTGAGCGGATCAGGTCGCGCGTCGCGGCACGTCCCCATTCGCCACCTTCTTCATTGGTTTGATTCAGCACGTCGAGGTTGTCATCCAATGCGCCCATCCAAGGCGACATCTTCTCTTCTTCCGTTCCTGGCAAGAAGCCGATATCTTCACCGACCGGAACGGTGACACGCGTCATGATGATCTCGGAATAAAGCTTGTGTTCCAAAGTCTGCATCAAGCCCGCAGCCAAGGTTAGCAAGGTCTTGCCTGTACCGGCTTGTCCCAACAAAGTGACGAAGTCGATCTCGGGGTTCATCAGCAGATTGAGTACGAAGTTCTGCTCACGGTTGCGTGCGGTGATGCCCCATATAGCGTTCTTAGAATGCGTGTAATCGGTGAGGGTGCGCAACGTGGCCACGGAGTCGTCTTGAGTGGCGACCACGGCATAGAACGGCTTATCAACGCCTTCATCTTGGTATACGAACTCGTTCACCAACAGGTCGCGGCAGGTCGGGCCTTTGATGTTGTAGAAGGTGTGACCTTCAACTACCCCAGACACCATATCCTTGCCGTTCTTCTCCCAAAAGTCAGGATGCAGTTCCAACATACCGGTATAGAGCAGGTCGGTGTCTTCCAGCACCTTGTCGTTGAAGTAGTCCTGCGCGGACAAACCCAAGGCACGCGCTTTGATGCGCATGTTGATGTCTTTACTGACCAGTGCGACTTCGCGTTTGGAATGCAACGTATGCAAGTGGCTGACCACGCCCAAGATGGCGTTGTCGGCTTTGCCATTCGCCAAGGTGGCGGGCAAAGGGGTGTGGATGAACTCGGTCTGAAGATACAAACGACCTGTGGCGTTCTTGTTACCCAAGGCATCCAGTGGCACGCCATCGTCGATGTTGTCTTGGCTATCGTTGACTAAGTTATCGAGGAAGCGGCTGGCCTGACGCGCATTACGCGCAACTTCGGTCATGCCTTTCTTGTTGTTGTCCAGCTCCTCCAAAACAAACATGGGCAGATAGACGTCGTGTTCCTCGAAGCGGAACAAGCTGGTCGGATCGTGCATCAGCACATTGGTATCCAACACGAAGAGTTTGGTGTCTTTGTTCGGAGTTACTTTGCGCGCGTTCATGTGTTCCCCTAGAGAGTTTGAACAAAGGTGAGTACTTCTTGCGCGTGACCATCCGCCTTGAGGCCACGCCATTCTTTGGTGATGGCAGCCTTCTTGTCGAGCACGAAGGTGCTGCGCTCGATACCTCGTACTTGCTTGCCATACATCATCTTCTGCTTCATCACGCCAAACAGCTTGCACACTGTCTCATCCGCATCAGATAGCAATGCGAAGGGTAGAGTGAACTTGGATTTGAAACCTTCGTGCGACTTGATGCTGTCGCGTGATAAGCCGACAACCTCACAATCCGCCTTTTGGAATTCTGGATATAGGTCGCGGAACTGTTGGACTTCTGTGGTGCACCCCGGTGTGTTGTCCTTGGGGTAGAAGAAGATCACCAAGGTTTTGCTGCGGATGGGGTGAAGTGTGAAATCGACTCCGCCAGTAGCGGGTAGGGTGAAATCGGCGACTGCTTTGTTTGGCATTAATGACTCCAGTGATGTGCCTGCATTGTTGTCAAATTCTTCTGAATAGGCAAGCGCAGACAAGTATCTTTTTCTGTGCTACGTTGGCCACCCCTGATTGTTTGAGAAATTTTGATGCCGGATGTCGATTTCATGCGCGAGGCGCTCAAGCTTGCCGAGCAAGCGGCACTCGCTGGCGAGGTACCTGTTGGTGCAGTGGTGGTGAAGGATGGCGAGATCGTCGGACGCGGATTCAATGCCCCTATATCGCGCCATGACCCTTCAGCCCACGCAGAGATCGCTGCACTGCGCGATGCGGCACAGCGCATCGGCAACTACCGTCTGGTCGGGTGTGAACTTTTTGTTACGTTGGAACCCTGTGTGATGTGCGTCGGAGCCATGTTCCACGCGCGTATCGCTCGGGTTGTGTTCGGTGCTAAGGACTATAAGACGGGGGCGGCAGGCAGTGTGCTCGACTTGTTCGCCCAGTCGCAAATCAACCACCATGCGACCATCCAAGGCGGGGTATTGGCCGACGAGTGCGGCAAGACGCTTACCGACTTCTTCGCGATGCGACGCTCGCAACAAAAGGCACAATGAATATCACCATCAACATCCCCACGCAGATGCTTGAACTGTTCGACGACAGCGGCAAGTCATTGCGTCATTATGTGGTCTCGACAGGTGCGAATGGTGTGGGCGAAGAGAATGGTAGTTTTTGTACGCCACGCGGTCGTCATGTCATCCGCGCCAAAATCGGCGCGGGACAGCCGAATAACGCAGTGTTTGTAAAAAGGCGTCCTACCGGAGAGGTGTATACGCCTGAGTTGGGGGAGCAACACCTTGGGCGGGATTGGATACTGACGCGCATCCTGTGGCTGTCGGGTTGTGAGAGCGGTTTCAATCGCTCGGGTAGTTGCGATACCATGCGGCGCTATATCTACATCCACGGCACGCCTGACAACACGCCATTGGGCAAGCCCGGATCACGCGGCTGTGTACGCATGCGCAATGCAGAGTTGGTTGAGCTGTTCGATATGGTCAAGGTAGGCACAGAAGTTCGAATCATCGCTTGAGTTAAGTAAGGGGAATCTTATGAGCAATCCTTTCACGGTCAGTATGGTGTGTTGGCACGATGGAGAACCTTTGTTGCGTGCTGTGCGCGATGCGGTGTTCATCCGCGAACAGGGCGTTCCAGAAGAATTGGAGTGGGACGAGTTCGACGAGCAGTGCCGTCATGCCCTAGCCTTGAGCCATACTGGAGAAGCGGTGGGATGCGGACGCATCTTCACTAACGGGCACATCGGTCGCATCGCAGTGTTGAAGCCGTGGCGTGAACAACGCGTTGGCACCGCGCTCGTGGAGGCACTATTGAACGAAGCGCGTTCTCGCAAGTACAAACTCGTGGATGTGGATGCGCAGACCCATGCAGTACCGTTCTACGAAAGTTTCGGTTTTTCTAAACACGGTAAGGAATTCATGGATGCTGGCCTACCTCACATCAAGATGAAGCTGGAGCTCAAGCCGCGCTAGTCAGTCCGTTCGCAGCCTCTTCCTCATCTCGCAAAAACCTAAAGACTCAAATCGTCTCCCTAACCCTCACGGTAAGGCGTAAGGCAAGGGTTGGAACTGAAGTTGCGGGCCATCTATTTTTCCAAGGTGGACAGCGGCACTCTCATGGCTAGCCGTTTGCACCACAGCTAGCAGGTCCATGCCGCCATTGGGTGAGGGGCGTGCATCCACCACCGTGCCACAGGATTGTTCTACCGAGACGGTGCTAAACAAAACATCTCCCGCTTTTGCTTCGGTCGCATCATCAAGGTGTGCCAGATACATGCGGCGACTTGCCTTGCCGAGGTAGTGCATGCGTGCCACCACCTCTTGTCCTGGGTAACAACCTTTCTTGAAATTCACACCACCGATGACTTCGAAGTTGAGCATCTGCGGAACGAAGGCTTCGAGCGTGGCAGCTTGAACGAAAGGCACACCCGCGCGGATGTCCAACCAATCCCAGCAATTCGAGCCGACAGCGTGCAGTTTGGAGAGTGATTGCCACAACTCGATGGCACGTTGCGGTGTAGTAGTGATCTGAAAACGAGCCGCTTCGCGACACAGGATGCTGTCTTCACCTTGTTTGGCGACTTCCATGGCCTGCTGCGGGAGTGCAGGGTAGAGGGCTTCCAAGGTCTTGCGCGCATCGACACCTGCGACACCGATACATACCAACTCAGCACTCACATCGACGATCTTCACTTTGCTTCGCAGCACATACATGGATAGCTTCTTGCGGATGGATTCGCACAGGCTGTGATGCAGTTGCAGTACATAGTCGTTGCCATCACGCCAGATCAGCATGCTCGCCAACATACGTCCCTTGGCATTGTTGAAGCTAGAGAGTTGTGCGCGAGTTGGGGTGACTTCGCGGATATCGTTGGAGAGCAGGTTCTGCAAGAACGACTGCGCATCTTCGCCCGAGACCTTTAGCAAGCCGAACTGTGAGAGGTCGCAGCGTACCGTGCCATCGCGCGTGGTGATGCGCTCAGCGGCGGCATCACCGAAATGTTGAACGATGCCATCTTGCAGGTGTGCGCTTTGGGTGGAGAGGAATGTGTGCCAGTCTTGATTCATCATGTCTAGTCCGTTTTAGATAGGCCCAATCTTACCTTGATGACGCTCCTTCGGCTAAACTCTCGCTCCATGAAATCCTTGTTGCTTGCCCTGTCTTTGTTGCTGCTCACTGCCTGTGATGGTGGTCTGTGGAACGATCCCTATCCGGCTGACGATGCGGGCAAGTCTATCCTCTACACCGCGTTCACCGAGCGCCCTAAGCACCTCGACCCCGCACAGGCATATAGCGAGAACGAATATGAGTTCCTCGCGCATATCTATTCGCCGCCGCTGCAGTACCACTATCTGAAGCGTCCCTATCAGCTCGTGCCCTTGGCAGCGAGTGAGATGCCAAGCGTACGTTACCTAGATAAAGACAAGCACCCATTGCCGGCCACAGCTGCGCTCCAACGCATCGCCTACAGCGTGTATGAAGTGCACATCAAGCCGAACATGCGCTACCAGCCGCATCCCGCTTTTGTGCCAGAGTACACACACCTAACAGTGGCTGATCTGGCCAGCATCCACACCTTGAGTGATTTCAAACAGGCAGGTACGCGCGTCGTCACCGCAGCGGATTACGTGCATCAGATCAAACGCCTCGTGCACCCTCAGTTGCATACACCCATCGCCGGGGTGATGGGTGAATACATCGTCGGCCTTAAGGAATATGCCGCTACGTTGCAAGCGGCCAACAAGTCACAAGGTTTCCTCGATATCGAGGGATATCCATTGAGTGGTGTGGAGGTGGTGAACGACACCACTTACCGCATCACCATCCACGGAAAATATCCGCAGTTCGCCTTCTGGCTGGCGATGCCGTTCTTCTCGCCCATGCCGCAAGAGGTGGAGCGTTTCTACGCGCAAGCGGGAATGAAAGAACGCAACCTCACGCTGGACTGGTGGCCGGTGGGGAGCGGCCCCTACTATTTGTCGGAGAATGATCCCAACCGCCGCATGGTGATGAAGAAGAACCCGTATTACGACAGTGAGACCTATCCCAGAGAAGGCGAAGCAGGGGACGCGCAAGCAGGCTACTTGGCGGATGCAAACAAGCCATTGCCGCTCATTGACCAAGTGGTTTTCTCGTTAGAGAAAGAGACCATCCCGTATTGGAATAAATTCTTGCAAGGCTATTACGATGCCTCCGGCATCAGCTCGGACAGTTTCGATCAAGCGGTGCAAGTCAGCGTGAGCGGCGAAGCGGCAGTAAGTGACGAGATGAAGGTGCAGGGCATCACACTCAATACGGCAGTGGCCACCTCCACCATGTACACCGGATTCAACTGGCTAGATCCTGTCGTGGGCGGAAACTCTGACCGTGCCACCAAATTGCGTCGTGCCATCGCTATCGCCGTGGACTTCGAAGAGTTCATCTCCATCTTTGCCAACGGGCGCGGCATCTCGGCGCAGTCACCCATCCCGCCCGGCATCTTCGGCTTCAAAGAAGGCGGTGATGGCATCAACCGTTATGTGAACGACTGGGTGGATGGTGCACCCAAACGTAAAAGTATCGCCGAGGCGAAACGATTGTTGGCAGAAGCAGGTTATCCCAACGGCGTGGATGCCAAGACCAAACAACCGCTAGTCATCCACCTCGACACCACGGCCAACGGCGTAGGCAACAAGTCGCGCCTAGATTGGATTCGCAAACAGTTCGACAAGATCGGCGTGCAACTCGATGTGCGCAGCACCGACTACAACCGCTTCCAAGACAAGATACGGCGCGGCGATACGCAGATGTATTACTACGGTTGGAACGCCGACTATCCCGACCCCGAGAACTTCTTGTTCCTATTGCACGGCCCGCAAGGCAAGGTGAAGCAGGGCGGCGAGAACGCCAGTAACTACAACAATCCAGAATTCGACCATCTGTTCGAACAGATGAAGAACATGGAAAACAGTCCAGCTCGACAAGCCATCATCGACGAAGCGCTGGAGATACTGCGCCGCGACTCACCGTGGCTGTGGGGCTACCATCCCAAACAATATGTCCTGCAACATGGCTGGTTGCACAACATCAAGCCCAACATCATGGCCAACAACAAGCTCAAATACTGGCGTGTGGATGCGCAGCAACGCGAACAATTGCGCAGCAAGTGGAATCGCCCAGCCTACTGGCCGTTGGTGCTTGGATTCATGGCGCTATCGTTGTTCGGTGTGTGGATGTGGCGTGTGCTAAAGAAACGCGAGGATGCAAGATGATTGCCTATCTCATCCGCCGCATCCTCTACGCCATTCCAATCCTCATCGGGGTGAATCTGCTCACCTTCGCTCTGTTCTTCGTGGTGAATACACCCGACGATATGGCGCGTATGCAGCTGGGGGTGAAGCGCGTGACACCGGAAGCCATCGAGAAGTGGAAACAGCAGCGCGGCTATGATAAGCCGATGCTTATCAATAGCACCGCAACAGGGACGAGCACACTCACTGACACCATCTTCTGGCAGAAATCGGCCAGCATGTTCGTGTTCGATTTTGGTTATTCCGATGACGGGCGCAGCATCGGGCGTGAGATCGCCACTCGTATGGGACCTAGTCTTGCCATCGCCATGCCGACATTCCTCGTCGGCCTCTTGGTATATGTGAGTTTCGCTTTGTTGATGACCTTGTTCCGAGCGACTGCGCTCGACATCGTAGGCGTGGCTTTGTGTGTGGTGCTGATGTCTATCTCCGGTTTGTTCTACATCATCGGCGGGCAGTTCCTCATCAGTAAGTTGTGGCATCTGGTGCCGATCTCAGGGTATGCGGGGGGCGTAGACAGTTTCAAGTTCGTGGTGTTGCCCATCCTTGTCGGCATCATCGGCGGCATCGGTTCTAGCAGTCGTTGGTATCGCACCATCTTTCTCGAAGAGATCGGCAAGGACTATGTGCGCACGGCGCGCGCCAAAGGGCTGTCCGAGTTGCGCGTGTTGTTTACCCATGTGTTGAAGAACGCAATGATCCCCATCCTGACCGGTGTGGTGGTGGTCATCCCATTGCTGTTCATGGGTAGTCTGCTCACCGAATCCTTCTTCGGTATCCCCGGTTTGGGCAGCTACACCATCGATGCCATCAACGCGCAAGACTTCAGCGTGGTGCGTGCGATGGTGTTCTTGGGATCGGTGCTGTACATCGTGGGGTTGATACTGACCGACGTCTCATACACGATTGTCGATCCTAGGGTGAGGTTGCAATGAACTTCATCCCCGTCATCCTGTGGAGTGATGCCTTGGTATTCTTGCTCATCGTGGCATGTATCACCGCGACGGTGTATGTGCGCAAACGTGAACATCTGCTGTTGCCGTGGCGACGCGTGGCGCAGAGCAGCATGGCGATGGTGTCGCTAATGGTGTTGTCCTTGTTCTTGTTGGTGGGCTTGCTCGATACGCTGCATTTCCGTGTCGCACTGCCGCAATCGAGTAATGGTGAGAAGGTCTATTCGCCCGAGGTTTTGAGTGTGTTTGATAGGGTAGTCGAGCCATTGCGTACACACACTGAGAAGACCTATTCCGCGCCATTCGCGCTGACGCTGTATGCCAAAGAGAGCATGACGGATGCTCAGGGCAACATCGTGCGTGAGTATCCGAGGTTGCGCTTCGGTGGGGCGCATCTGGCGGATGAGGCGGCACGTGACAGCGATATCGCAAAGCTTGCGTTTGCAGGTGCTTTGATGGGCTTGCTCGCAGGTGGAGGGCTGATGTTGTTGGTGCGTCGTTGGTTCGCGCAGACGGCTGTTCTCGTCACTATCCTTATTGCAGGCACGATCATCGGCGCTATCTCCAATCTATCCGCTGCCTATCACGTGTTGGGTACGGACAAGGTCGGTGCGGACGTGTTGTACCTCTCGTTGAAGAGCATACGCACCGGCCTCATCATCGGTACGGTGACGACGCTGGTGACGCTGCCGTTGGCTTTGTTCTTAGGCGTCGCGGCGGGCTACTTCCGTGGTTGGGTGGACGATGTCATCCAATACATCTATACCGTGCTGAGTTCCATTCCCAGCGTGCTGCTCATCGCGGCGGCGGTGTTGATGATGCAAGTCACCATCGATACTCACCCTGAGTGGTTCACCACTTCTGCCTCGCGCGCCGACCTTAGATTGGTGTTCCTGTGCCTCATCCTCGGTATGACGAGTTGGACGGGGCTGTGCCGTTTGTTGCGCGGCGAGACGCTAAAGCTGCGTGAGATGGAATACATCCAAGCAGCGCAATCCTTTGGCGTGTCATCCATGCGTATCCTCACGCGCCACATCATGCCCAATGTCATGCACATCATCCTTATCGCGCTGGTGATGGATTTCTCCGGCTTGGTGTTGGCTGAAGCGGTGCTGTCGTACGTGGGCGTGGGGGTCGATCCTTCGATGATCTCGTTCGGAACGATGATCAATGGCGCACGCTTAGAGATGGGGCGCGAACCGATGGTGTGGTGGGCGCTGGCTGCAGCCTTCAGTTTCATGCTGGTGCTAGTGTTGGCGGCGAACCTGTTCGCGGATGCGGTGCGTGATGCATTCGACCCACGTTTGAATCGCACGGAGGCCGAGTGATGCCTAGCTTGCTCAAGGTCGAAGGATTGGTCACCCAGTTGCGTAACGGAGCGACCATCGTCGATGGCATCTCGTTCGAGATCGCGGCGGGTGAGACTTTCGCCTTGTTGGGCGAATCAGGTTGCGGCAAGTCTATGACAGCGCTGTCGTTGATGCGTCTGTTGCCAGATGGTGTGCAGAACGCCGGCGGTGCGGTGCAGATGGAGCAGGCATCGCTCTTCGAATTGCCTGAACGTGAGATGCGTAGTGTGCGCGGCGGCAAGATGGCGATGATCTTCCAAGAGCCGGGATTGAGTTTGAATCCGGTGATGACGGTGGGGCAGCAGATCGCGGAGGTGTTGGAACTGCATCAAGATCTGAATACGGATGCAGTGCTGCAACGCAGTGTCGAGCTGCTGGATCAAGTGGGAATCCCTGATGCAGAACGCCGTATCGATGAATATCCCTTCCAACTCTCTGGCGGAATGAAGCAGCGTGTGATGATCGCGATGGCGTTGGCAGGCAGTCCGCGTCTGCTCATTGCGGACGAGCCGACGACCGCATTGGATGTGACGATCCAAGCGCAGGTGTTGCAACTGTTACGCGAAACGCAAGCAAATACAGGCATGGCGATGCTGCTCATCACGCATGATCTTGGTGTGGTGGCGGAGACGGCACATCGTGTCGGTGTGATGTATGCGGGGCAGGTCGTGGAGCAGGCATCCCGCGATGAATTGTTCGCCCGACCTTTGCATCCCTACACACAGAAGCTATTCGCCGCGTTGCCAAGCGCTGGGCGTGCAGGCCAATCTTTGAGCGCCATCCCGGGTAATGTTCCACCGCTTGGCAGCATCACGAACGGATGCCGCTTCGCACCGCGCTGCGACAAGGCTTGGACTCTGTGCCATGAGCAGACGCCAGCGTGGACAGTGGTGGGAGAGGGGCAGGGGGTTAGGTGTCACCTTTATGACAGGATTCAGGATGCAGGATTTAGGATTCAGGAAAATGCACAGAAGCCGGAGGGTGTCGCCAAACTTGCTCTAATCCCGAATCCTGAGTCCTTGATCCTGCAAGTCTTCGACTTGCGCGTCCACTTCCCCATCCGCAAAGGTCTGTTGCAACGCGTCGTTGGTAGTGTGAAGGCGGTGGATGGTGTTTCGCTAGCCATAGCAAAAGGTCGTACCTTGGCGCTGGTCGGTGAGTCTGGTTGCGGCAAGACGACACTCGGGAAATCGTTGCTGCAACTGGTGCCAGCAACGAGCGGTAGCGTGCAGTTCGACGGCAAGGAATTGATCGGTACAGGCGCATCGCGTGCGACCATGCAGATGGTGTTCCAAGACCCTTACGCGTCACTCAATCCCAAGATGCGGGTGGCGGAGATATTGGAAGAGGGAATGAGCGCGCTGAATATCGGTAGCAATAGCGCCGAACGGAAGAAGTACATCGACGAATTATTGGACAAGGTAGGACTCGCGCGGGACAGCAAGTGGCGCTACCCGCATGAGTTCTCCGGCGGTCAGCGTCAGCGTATCGCTATCGCACGCGCCTTGGCGGTGTCGCCTCAATTGCTGATCTGCGATGAGCCGACGAGTGCATTGGATGTTTCGGTGCAGGCACAGATATTGAATCTGCTGAAGTCGCTACAAGATGTGTTGGGGCTGAGCTATCTCTTCATCACACACAACTTGGGGGTGGTTGAATATCTCGCGCATGAGGTGTGTGTGATGTATCTGGGGCGTATCGTCGAGCGCGGTACAACGCAAGAGGTGATGCATTCCCCCAAACATCCTTACACGCAGGCTCTGCTGTCTGCAGTGCCACGTATCGATGGCGGGGGGAGGGCGTTCATCAAGTTGGAAGGCGATATGCCTTCACCGTCGAATCCGCCAAGTGGCTGTCACTTCGCACCGCGTTGTGCGCATGTGATGCCTGCTTGCCTCGAATATCCTGCCGTGACCAATATCAGCATGACACACGGTGTCCGCTGCCATCTCTTAAAGAAGTAAGATCAGCGAGTGTTATAGGCGAGGCGGCTGACGGGCTTAGCGGCTGCAGCACGCTTCACTTTTTTGGAGACGGATGGGCGATTCTTGTTTGTACGCTTGACTGTTGCGCGACGTGGATATGAAGCGCCAGGCAAGATGGTGAAGCGTTGGCCGACACGCAAGCGATGACTGCCACGATTCATCGCAACTAGGTTGGCTTGGCTAGTATGGAAGCGGCGTGCAATGGTGGAGATGGTGTCGCCTCTGCGCACGGTATACGAGAAACCAGACATCTCTTGTGCTGCAGTAGCATGCATATTGAATGGCGAGAATTCATCGTCATCTTCGGCAGGGACTAGCAGGGTCTGTCCATTGCTTTGAACCGCATACTTAGACAGGCCGTTGGCTGCGCGCAGATGGTCTAGCGGGAGGTCGAAGCGCGATGCGATCTCCTGGAACGACTCGCCTTTTTCGCTTTTGTACGACTTCCACGACACTAAGCGTTGATTGCTCTTTTCCAGATTCGAACGGAACGTATCTACCTTGTCTACCGGCAGCAATATCACATCAGCTTGGTCTTGCAGGATGACGGGACGGTTGTTGGCAGGATTGAGCGCGGTGAACTCTTCCATGGATATCTCGGCCAATTCGGCTG
>JFJP01029784.1_pt1 | contig 13224 bp, 8 predicted proteins | sample 431651 | NCBI WGS metagenome assembly JFJP01 (sample SAMN02602958, study PRJNA72255) | Microbial mat metagenome, whole genome shotgun sequencing project. | biome: fresh water; feature: sink hole; material: water; isolation source: purple microbial (photo- and chemosynthetic) mats found in...
CAGGTAATTTCTTTCCGGCGACTTAGTAGAAGATATGAATCTGTCGGACATCGCCCTTCCACAGATAGTCTATTTTGAACTGCGTCATCACGAAGGCGAGTGGCAGCATGGTGCGGCCGTTTTTAATGAGCGGAACAACAAGCGGATCGCGTTCATCTATCTGCACTTCGACGCCATTCACCTTAGCCTTGTTCCGGTCTATCCACAATTCGATGGTTGTTCCCTTGTAGACGAGGGTGACCTTGCGTTCCGTGCCGTTCCAGACTGGAACCGGAGCGCCCCATACCTTCATGAAATTGGCGATCGGCACGCGCGTACGGCCAAAAAGAGATTCCGCAACCGTTCCGCGGCCGGGATCGATTTCCTGGTTCACGCCATTGACCATCATATTCGCTTCATTCAGGGTGACAATCATGGTGTTGCTGCCACGGGACACCTTTCCTTCATTGAAAATCGTGGTGACATCGGCATTGGTGAGTGCTGTGTCATAAATGCGGAGATCATCCATGTTGCCGACAAACCATGAGGAATCATACCCGCCAAGAATGAAATTACCGTCATGCGGGAGGAAAGTGCCGTCTCCGTAATGGTCGGCATTGACAAGGGATTCGGTTTTGTCCAGCTTGCCATCTATCCAGACACGACTGGTGGTGCCATCAAATGAGAAAACCACATTCATATATTTGTCGGTATGATGCTCGGTTGTCAGATAAGAGGCCGTGTACGGATTTTCATAGACATCAAAAGACGCATCTCCCGGATAATCCTTGTTGTAGAAATTCATTGCATTGTACACACCGGTCTGATCATAACCGGTACCGGCGTTAATTGTATAGGAATTGCCTCGGGGAAGGAGCAGGTAGGTTGCATCCAGCATATCCGGATCATACTTCATCCAGATGGAATAGGAGAACGTCTTGTTCAGTTTCATGGCAGCCGTGTTCTGAATTTCGAGGAGTGTATGGTCCAGTCTGACTGCCTTGCTCACATTGCCGGCAACATATGTGGGCTCGGTGCCGTCCTTGTATACAGCATTGCGGTTGTTGCCGGAAGAATCGTTCAAATTGTCGTCGAACTTCAGCCAGACGACTGGTGTTGCGGCTGAAGCCGTAAGGGTCAGGCCGGTGAACATCGTGGCCAGCAGCATCAGGACGAGCAGGATCGACAATGGTTTACGGATGTGGCTCATCGTACAGGTCCTCCTTTTCAATTCCTGGTTGTGGGGACTTTGATTCAATACATTCATGAAAACAGGTACATCATATCAAATCAACGGATAGGTAACAACTGGATTCTGAATATCACGTCAATCTGGTTCGACTGTTGTCCAGTCAAGATAGATTATTGATAATTCCTGGTCTACCCTGTAAATATGCTGATCACACTACATAATTGTATGAATATCGGCGTATTTACAGGGCTTCCTGGTGATTCGCCGCGAAGTATGAACATTCTGCGCCTGAAACTGGTTAATCTGTCGGCATGATTGGTATTGAATAGAGTGGTGTTGCATACTGGAAGCATAGAAATCAGAATTCTGCCGGAGTATTGCTGTTTCCACTTGCCTGCCCCATGAATGGAGACGAATCATGAAGACGATTGCAAACCGCATCCTGTTCTCCACCGCATCTTCCCTGCTTGTCCTGTTCGTTGTGATAGGTGCCGCAGCCGCATACAGCCTGGTCAGCCTCGGAAGCAGCGGCATCGAGAGTGTGCGTGAAACACTGGAGAAGGATTATGACGCTTACATCCGTTCACAGGTGGAGGTTGCCGTCAGCATGCTGGACCTGTACAAACAGGATGCGGACGCAGGATTGATGACGATGGAGGAAGCGAAGAAAATGGGTGCGGATAAACTTCGCCTTCTTCGCTACAACAAGGAAGGTTATTTCTGGGCGGACACCTATGAAGGCGTGAATGTCGTGCTTCTGGGCAAAGCTGCTGAAGGGAAGCCCCGCATCGATTCGGTGGATGCCAATGGGAAGCGCTTCATTCAGGAACTGGTGGACAATGGCCGCAAGAAAGGCGGCGGCTTCACCGATTATTGGTTTCCAAAGCCGGATACTGACGTCCCTTTGCCGAAAAGGGGCTATACGCTGGCGTACGAGCCATTTCAATGGGTCGTGGGCACCGGCAATTATGTCACAGATGTCAATGAACTGGTTGTGGCCGCACAGGCAGAACAGCGGAAGAGTCTTGCTGAAAAATTGGTGCTTCTTCTCGTCGCATCATTTCTTGTCACGCTGGCCATGACCATCGTCGCATGGATGCTGGGCAGACAAATCGCGCGCCCTGTGCGTGCAACGGCAGATTATCTCCTGGTTCTCTCAAACGGAGATTTCAGCAGGGATATGCCGGATGCTTCCAAACTAAGTACTGCCAAGGATGAAACCGGGATACTGGTTCGTGCCGCCACCGGCATGAGGTCCACGATGAGGGAAATCATCTCTGTCATCACAAATCAAGGAAAGCAGGTTGCAATAGCGGTTGAAAAATCCACAGACCGCCTTGCATCCTTAAGCAACCAACTTGAAGAGGTATCCGGAGCAACGGAACAGATTTCTGCCGGAACCCAGGAGACAGCCGCATCTGTTTCAAGCATGCGCCATACCTCCGAAGAAATCGAAAAAGCCGCCGAAAGCATATCGATCAAGGCGGGAGAAGGTGCCACGAGCGCCGTAGGCATTCGAGACCGCGCGGAAGAGATCAAAAAACAGGCAATCCTGTCCCGGAACGAAACGTCCGCCATTTATGAAAACACAAAATCGGACATGCTAGCCGCTATCCAAAAAACGGCAAATGTTGAGCAAATCCGCATATTGTCCGATACGATACTTGCCATCACGGACCAGACAAATCTGCTTGCCCTGAACGCCGCCATCGAAGCGGCACGCGCAGGAGAAAGCGGACGCGGATTCGCGGTGGTCGCGGATGAAATTCGAAAACTCGCTGAAAACTCAAACAAAGCAGTCACGGAGATCCGAAATATTACGGATGTGGTCATCACTGCTGTCCGGAATCTGAATGACACATCGAAGAAAATGCTCGATTTCATCAGCGGTCCCATCATCAGGGACTATGATCGCATGGTCAGTACTGGTGACCATTATAATGCGGATGCGGAATTCATCAACGACATGGTTGCCGATTTCAGCGCGACCTCCGAAGAATTGACCGCTTCCATCCAAACCGTGACCCGTTCGCTTGGAGAAGTCATGTCCGCTTCGCATGAGCAGGCGGACAGTACGAACCAAATCGCCTCGAGAAGCACGGATATCAGTACAAATGCCGCACAGATCCTGAGCATGACGGAATCCATCGGCATCAGCACCGCATCGCTGCTGGAGTCTGTTCAGCGTTTCAGGGTGTGAATGCAGTCAGGCGGTCTGCATCAATCTTTCCTCGCATAATCATATGCTTCTGATTCAGGCAACGGCTTGCTTATCAGGTATCCCTGCATCAGGTCGCACTGATGCTTCTTCAGGTATTGCTGCTGATAATCCTGTTCGACGCCTTCCGCCACAACCCGCAGCCCCCATTGCCTGGACAGAGAGATAATGGCCCCGGTATGGCTGTTTTCATCATCGGCCGACCGGATGTCATCGATGAAGCTTTTGTCGATTTTCAATATCTGGATCGGAAGTTTTCGGAGGTAAGTCAAAGAAGAATATCCTGTGCCGAAATCATCAAGCGCAATGCTGACACCGGACTCCCCCAGCTTTCTGAGGGTTCCTTCATGTTGTGCAAAGGATTCCATTAGTACGGACTCGGTGATTTCCAATACAAGGCAACCCGGCCGCACGCCTGTTTCATGCAGGATGTCCGAAACCATATCCCCGAAATTTTCCTGCATCAGCTGCAGAACCGATACATTCACCGCAATGTGCGTGTCCCCGGCAACGTCCCTGTCAATTCGTTTTCGGAAGAGACAGGCTTCCCGCAGCACCCATTCTCCAATCGTCAGGATCAGACCGTTCTCTTCCGCAATCGGAATAAAGCGGTCTGGCGCCACAAGGCCATGAATTGGAGAATTCCAACGGACAAGTGCCTCGAACCCGGCGAGACTGTCGTCATGCAACCGATGAATCGGTTGGAAATGCAATTTCAGCTCCCCCTTCGTCAAGGCAGTGCGCAAACCTTCCTCCAGGGCAAACCGATCACGGATCTGCTCGTCCATCCCACCGTCAAAGAATCGATACTGGCTGCGTCCCGCGTTCTTCGCTCCGTACATGGCCATGTCAGCACTTCGCATCATTTCATCAAAATTGTTTCCATCTTTCGGAAAAAGAGAAATGCCGATGCTCAGGCTGATATGGAATTGCAGAGTCGTGGTTCGCAGGGGCGTTTTGAATTGATTCAACAGCCATTTAGAAATGGTTTCAGCTTGTTCCGCACCCGCCAGGTTCGGCACAAGTACGATGAATTCATCCCCACCAAGACGTGCAACCGTGCATTCTGCGGGAACGGAAGACTGGATGAGACGCGCAACTTCGTTCAACAGTTCATCTCCGACCGGATGACCGAAGGTATCGTTGATGACTTTGAAATTGTCAAGGTCCGTAAACAAAAGCGCCACAAGCCTGTGATTGCTCCGCGCCGCATGAAACGCCGCTTCGGAGCGCAAGCGAAGCAAAACGCGATTCGGAAGCTCCGTCAGCGAATCGTAGTAGGCCATCCGGCTGATGGTTTCCTGTTGCTGCTTTAGTTCATCGATATCGGAATGTGTTCCGACCATGCGGATGGGTTTGCCATTCTCACCGAAAATGGCAATTCCCCTGGATAGAATCCAACGATAATTCCCATCACGGGTCATAATCCGATATTCCACCGAATACTCATCTGTTCGGTGGGAAAAATAATCCGCCATCGCCTTTTTCAGTTTGGAGATGTCATCGGGATGCACCCGGGCCACCCAGTCCTGAAGTCGTTCAGCCTTATCATGCGTCATGCCGAGCATGAGACCAATCCGGTCCGAAATGATTCTTTTGTTCCCCTTTATTTCCCAATCCCAAATGGCATCCCGCGTGGCATTTGAAACGAGACGATATCGTTCTTCACTCTGGGTAAGCATGTCAGTCCGGTTTTCAAGTTCTGTGTTCTTCTCCCGGAGCCTGACGTCCGTGTCCTGCAGGTGCGCGTTCATGGCGGACATCTGACCATTCGCTGCGAGGAGCTCTTCATGGCTCTCCCGCAATTCACGTGCTGATTTTTTTCGGATTCTGTCGTTCACAATCAGGTTGGCGATGAGGATGAGCATCATCAGAAAGAGCAGGGAAACAATCAGAACGAGTGTTTTGTATGACCGATAGAAACTGAATGGACGATTGATGACGACCGAGTATTCCGGCAAGTCGCTTTCCAGGATTTCAAAGCGCTTCATTTCGTTGTAATCGAATTCCAGAAAAGCAGCTCTGTCATTCAGATACGGCAGACTGTCGGCCTTTTCTCCAAGCAGCACGCGGACAGCAAGTTCCGCAGCCACGGCGGCATGGTCCCGTGATTTGGTCACACTTCCGCCAAGTATATGGTGCCCCAGTGTGAAGTCATGAATGCTGAAGGCCGGGACACTCGAGTTCTCGAAAAGCAAATCCGCAAATTGGTCCATGGGCAGATAGAATCCTGCCGCATCCCGATTGTATGCCATATACAGGATGACGCTTTCCGTGGGAAGCGCTTCTGACTTCTTCTTGATTTGATCCGCAGTCAACTCGTTCCAATGAACGATCTCCACTTCGGGTTTCTGTCGCTGAAAGGCTTCTGTGGCACGTTCACCAGTCGGCAGGCCAGTCTCGCTGTTTTCATAAACCAGGAAGGCCTGCCTGAGTTCAGGACAGATATGCAGAATGGCCTGTACGGTTCCCTCCATATCGAAATTTTCCGTGACACCTGTGATGTTGCCTTGTCCCTGCAGATAGGCATCAGCACGTTCCTCTGCTACGCCACAGAACACGATGGGCGCATCATGAAACAGTTCCTTTCTGTTGGCGAGGACAAATCCCAAAGCCGCATCGTCCGTCGTCAGGATCAGACTTATTTTTTTATCCCCATATCGATGCTCCATGACCGGGATGAGCATTGAGAGGGACTCTTCATCAGGATGGCGCTTCCAATCCAAATATTCGGAAGAGATGTCTATTCTGGAAAAACGCTCTTCCAGTTTCGCAATCAAGGTGTCTTCAAGCCCCTCCGTCCACTTGTAGCCGGGATGGTAGGAATTCAGAATCAATACCTGGAACGAGGCTTGCAAGGGAGCTTCCGCCGGTTCTGACGAGATGGAGTATGCACGAATGTGCAAGCATTGGGAGATTGCAAGAAAAAGCAGAAGGAAGGAAAAAACCCGCACCAAAAAAAACGGTCTACGGTTTTCATCCGTGAAGCTCGTTATGTTTTCTTTTTTTTTGCGCACTTCCATTCCGACCTTCAGATATTTCGGACATTTCGGGTCCATATTCATGGTCCCTCCATCTGCTTATACTCGTCCTTATACCCAAAGCGGCACCTGTGAACACAAGAATACTTTAATTATGTCAAGCATATTTTGATTCACGCACAACCAGGATCGCCGCCCAGCCCACTGAAAAAATCAACGTGACTGCAAGCCCCAGGAGGAACCAGGCGGATACCGGCGAGGCCATGGCGAAAAAATCATACAGGCCATGAAGCAATGTCGGAACAAGAATCGCTTTCCACAATGTCAAACTCGGTTTTTTCAGAATGACAGGTCTTTCTGTTGCAATGCCTGTCGCACCAGACACGGGATAGGCAGGATAGTAGGGAACCTGCTGCCCTTGCCATTCCTGAGGTTGCATTGGTTGCTGCATCTGCTGCTGCATCTGCGGCTGCTGTGCCTGTGTTGCCTGCCATGGCTGGCTTTGCCACGCATTCTGCTGCATCTGCGGCTGCTGTGCCTGCGTTGCCTGCCATGGCTGGCTTTGCCACGCATTCTGCTGCATCTGCGGCTGCTGTGCCTGCGTTGCCAGCCATGGCTGGCTTTGCCACGCATTCTGCTGCATCTGCGGCGGCTGTGCCTGTGTTGCCTGCCATGGCTGGCTTTGCCACACATTCTGCTGCATCTGCGGCTGCATCTGCGGCGGCTGCACCTGTGGTTCACCTGCAAAACGATCCTGCCCATATTGGAGTCCCATCAGTACACCAAAAGCGCAATGCATTGGCACAGCCGTCAACGCGCGCAGAATGCCTACGGAAAATCCACCCGACATGACATACAGAATGTTCTCCAGCACTGCAAACCCCAAGGACGCGGAAACTGCATAGACTATCCCGTCGAAACGTTGAGAGAAATGACGCGACCGCCAGGTGCTTTGCTGCAGCACGAAATACTTGCACCCTTCCTCCACCAGACCGACACCAAGCAGCGCATAGGTGAAAATACCCCATAAAGAGGCCATACCCGACTCGGCTCCGGTCATCAGAAGCGGCTCGATGATCAGTTCAAGCACGGCTGCAGGCACGCACGCGAGGGCTCCGAACACCATGATCTTGAAAAGGAGGCCCAAGGGTTCACGTTCATACTTATCCTTCTGATAGACCCAGAACAAAAGAATGGCCGCTGGGGCTATTGCTATCGCCAATAATTCCATTTAATTCCTTTCGATGAGAGGCCATGCAGCCGATTTGACCGTACATTCATCACTGGTCTTGGAAGATTGAATAACATGCTCAATCAATTCCCGAAAGCAATGGCCAGACCTGCCATTTTTTTCAGAAAAAGAGCCGATAATTCTCTTCCGGCGTCCAGAACGATTCGGTCTGAAAAAAGGAGCACCCTTGCGGATGCTCCTCTTGTTTGCTTTCTGTACGATTCACCCTTTCGGGGGAGTCTTACTTCATGCGATCGGTGATAGGGGAACCGACGACGGCGACATTGGCCTTCCACTTCTCAGTGTAAGCGGTCTCAACTGCTTCCATGCCGTTCTTGTCAGCGAAGTCGATGATTCCCTGATAGAGGGCTTCAGCTTCTTCAGCCGTCTTGGCCATGATGACCTTGGGATACTCGGCCTTGACGAAGTCTTCGACCAGTGCGCGCGCGATACCTGTGTCGGACTTGGGATCCACGGAGTCGGCGATGCCGATGAATTCATCGTCCATGAACATGATGGGGGTGAATACGTTAGCCTGGTTGGTGATGACCCAGTTCTGCTTCTCGGCCGGTTGAGCGGCGTTGACGGCGAACTTCGTCATGTCGACGTGGTCGGACTGGCCGGGAATCATCCAGAACCAGGCGCCGAGGGCGTCGATTTCTTCGGAAGTGAGTTCAGACTCAGCCTTCTTCAGAACAGGCAGACCCTTGTCGTCGAGGGTGTCCCAGTTGTTGCCCTTCGGGCCGTACATCTGCTCGATGCAAGCTTCCTGGGTGAGCAGGTAGCTCCACAGGTCGTAGATGCGCTGGGGATCCTTGGCGGAGGTGGTGATGCAGGTGACGTTCCAGCCGATGGAGGTCTTGATGTCGGCGAAGATTTGATCCTTCGTCAGACCATTGGCCGGCGGGTACGGGTAGGGAGAAACGACTTCGTAGGTATCATCCGGGAAGGTTTCCTTCAGGATGGTACGGAACTTGTTGTTCTCATTCTGGGAGAAGTCATAATAAGCAAGGGCGATGCGGCCTGCAACAAGTTTTTCCACGATCTGGTCGCCTGTGTCGGTGAACTGGGTCTCGGAAAGGAGACCTTCACGCCACCATTTGTTGGCTTCCATGGTAGCCGCCTTGAAGGTGGCATCGCGGACAGCGAGCTTGTAAGCACCGTTCTGCAGGGAGTACCAGCCATCCAGCACGCCGCCGAAGCTGCGGAAGAACGAACGGGCAACCGGGTGTGCGGTACCGTCGGACGCGAACATGACCGGGTAGGTGGTCAGACCTTCATTGTTTTTCGGAACGTCCTTCTTGATCTTGGTTGCATACGCATACAGATCTTCGAAGGTGTTCAGCGCCGGGCTGCCGGCAGCTGCGTACAGACGGCCATTGTAGATCCAGGAGTCATTGCCGCCGGTAGGTCCGATGCGGGACCAGTTCGGGATGGCGTACAATTTGCCGCCGAGCTTGAGCTGTTCGCGGGTGTTTTCGGCAACATTGTCCTTCAGGTTGGGGTTCTTCTCCATGAGGGGAGCGAGGTCAACGAGCAAGCCGAGTTCAGCAAGCTTCGCATTGTCCACGCCGCGGTCCATCATGATGGAATCCGGCAGGTCGCCGGCGGAAATCATGACGTTCAGCTTTGCGGCAGCGTCGGAGTCCGGCTTCTGGAAGTCAACCGTGATGTTGAACTTTTCCTGCCAGTACTTGGATGTGGCATCAACGCCCCACGGCTTGAGGCCCCACCAGTCGTAGTTGAAATAGTGGGTGAATGTGTAGGGTTCGAGTTCTGCTGCGGCGGAAGGCTCGGCGGCTGCGGAAGATTCCGCGGCGACTGAGGACTCCGCGGCTGCGGATGAAGCGGCCGGTTCGGATGACGCCGCAGGAGCTGCGGTTCCGCACGAAGCCAGGATGCTAGCGATCATGAGAACCGCCAGCAACAGGGAGAGAAGTCTGGTTTTTTTCATTGTACACCTCCGATACTTTTTATGAACTGACGATACCGTGCTGCGGCAACGCATTCACCGGATCAGGATACAGCGTGCGGACACATCCGGCTCAGCCCTTCAGGGAGCCGATCATGATGCCCTTGACAAAGTAACGCTGCAGGAAGGGGTATGTCATGATGATGGGGATGATGGTGACAAGCATGGTGGCCATGGTGATGGAACGGACATTGACCTTGATGCCCTTTCCGATGTTGCCCATGTCAACACGTCCGCCTGCGGATGTCGCCGCCATGGCCTCAGCGAACCTGGCTTCTGAAATGATGGACAGCAAAACCGTCTGCATGGGCTTCAGGGGCTGCTTTGTGACGAACATGGCCGCATCGAACCAGGCATTCCATTGGCCGACACCGATGAAAAGCGCGATGGTGGCGATGATGGGAGAGGAAACCGGCAGGATGATTTTCCAGAAAACCGTGAGGTAGTTGGCTCCGTCGATTCGGGCCGACTCCTCCATGGCAATCGGGATACCCTGGAAATAGGTGCGCATGATGATCATGTTGAAAATACCAACGAGACCGGGGATGATATAGACCCAGAAGGTATTCATCAACCCGAGGCTGCGGATCAGGAAGTAAAACGGAATGAGTCCGCCGCCGAAGTACATCGGAATGAGACAGAGAATGGTGTAGAACCGCCGTCCCTTCAGACTGGAATGCGCCATGCCGAATGCGAGCATGGATGTGAACAGCAAGGCTGTGACGGTACCGACGACTGTACGCATGATGGTGATGTAGTAAGCATTGTAGATCTTCGGATTCTTGAAGATCAGCTCATAGTTGCGCAGCGTGGGAACGCGGGGATAAAACGTGATGCCGCCGCGTGTCGTGTCGTTTGCGTCATTGAAAGAGATGGCGGCGGAGTTGACAAACGGATACACCGTGACAACAACCATCAGCAGGAGAATCAGCACATTGCAAATATTAAATATCCAGTCGCCCATCGATTTCTTACGAACCATGTTATCCTCCATCATACCGCCGTGAACAGATTTCCCGGAACGGGCACCTGCCCGGAGCAGCTTCGTTGCAGATTGTCAGAAAGCTTCTTCGCCGAACTTGGCCGCCACTTTGTTGGCTCCGAGGAGAAGCCCGAAATTGATGATCGACTTGAAGAGACCAGCTGCCGCCGCATAGGAGAAGCGGGTGTCGCGGATACCGACACGGTACACATAGGTGTCTATGACATCGGCGTAACTGCGGAGCTGGGCGTTCTGCATCTGGTTCGTGAGGAGCATGATCTGGTCGAAGTTCGCGTTGAGCAAGCCGCCGACCGTGAAAATGAAGAGCAGGACGATGGTGGGTCGTATGGTGGCCACCGTGATGTGCCACATTTTGGCAAAGCGCCCGGCGCCATCGATTTCGGCCGCTTCGTACATTTCCGCATCTATGGAGGTGATGGCTGCGATATAGATGATGGAGTTCCAGCCCACTTCCTTCCAAAGGTCCGTTCCGACCAGCATGCCCCAGAAGAGCTTGCCTTCTCCGAAGAAATGGATGGGTCTTTCAATGAAACCGAGTCCGACCAGTGCGGAATTGACTGCACCGTTGTCGACCGCAAAGAAGTCAAACAGCAACGTGGCGCCGACAACCCAGGAAATGAAGTGGGGCAGATAACTGATGGTCTGCACACTGCGCTTGAAACGCTTTCCCTGGATTTCGTTGAGCAGGATGGCAAAAATAATCGGAATTGGGAAATTGATGACCAGCTTCAACGCGGAAATGACGACTGTATTCCGCAAGACACGGGTGAAGTCCGGCGCGTTGAAAAGCAGACCGAAATGCTTGAATCCCACCCATTCGCTGAGACCCGGGAAATCTCCAAGCTGAAACTCCTGGAACGCCATCAGGATACCGTACATGGGAATGTAAGCGAAAATAATGATGTGGATGATGGAGGGGATCACGAGTATCTGAAGGTCCATCTGACCGATGAATTCCTGCAGATGGTTCCTTTTCAAGGGTGCTCCCGGTTTTCTTGACATGATTTGTTCAGTCATGCATGTAACCCCTCCACGTTCTCGTTTTGTGCAAAATGCTGTCATACAGGCGTGACAGGACAACTCTACCGTACGAATCAACCAACTGCAAGTCGTATTCTGCGTTTTTGATTGCACGATTCCGACAAATCAACGTCAGAATCGTGCATGTCAGATGGCAGGAATCGTGATGATGGGTTCAGTTGTGACAAAAAAAGCAGGTTGGGATGATTCATCATGACAATTCTTGCTTTTCAGATAAATGATGTATGACACATGAAAATAATCATGTTATGACAGGATGGGAGTCAACGGGGTCCGGATAATCCTCCATTTGCAGCGTGAAAGGTTTGGCTTCATGGACGCTACCGGTTCCAGGAATCAGATGGAGGCGGACAAGGGCGCCCTCATGTTCCGGCTCGGGGGGCGGTGCATGGAGAATCAGTCCTGCCTGCCTGCGGTACTCACTGGGACTGCAGTGCTTGATTTTCTTGAATGTGCGGTTGAAATAGCTGAGGCTGGAAAATCCTGTTTCCACCAGAATGTCCGTGATGAGGCGGTCTGTGGTGAGCAGGAGCCTCTCCGCAACAGAAACGCGCACGGTATTGAGGTATTGGATGAAGGATTGTCCTGTAACGGTCTTGAAGAGACGGCAAAAATAATCGGGATTCAAGTTTGCCAGCCTGGCTACCTGGGGAACTTCAATTGACTCCTCATAATGTTTTTCCACATACTCGACCACTTTGGCGAGTCTGGCCTTCACGGCGGCATCCCGGTGGGATTCGCGCGGCTTCTCATAAGATATGAGCTTGTAGCGGTAGAGCAGCGCAATCAGTTTATACAGGTTGGACTTGATCATGATTTCATAGCCGGTAACCTTGTATTGGAATTCATTGGAGGTATCCGTGAGGAGGGCAGCTATCTCCCGCTGGTGCTCCGCTTCCGTGGGACGGATGATGCGATACCGGAAACGGTCCTGACATAAAAATGGAATGGCGTACTTATATTCCGATGTCAGGGAATTGTGGATGAGCACGTCCGGATTGAACTGCAGCATGCAGGTGTAACTTTCCGAATCCGTACGGATGGTGGCGTGTACGACAAAGCTGTTGATGATGATGATTTCACCACGATTGAGAACCACGGTTTCATCCATGATCTGAACGGTCAGAGACCCTGAAAGCATGTATAGAAACTCGATTTCATTGTGCAGATGGGCATTGACCACGCCTTCATAATTGGTGATGTAGGCCTTGACCGGGATGGATGGATCCGAGAAGTCCACAATCTCCTTGGCAGCCTGCGTCACTTTGCTTATTCCTCCAAGTCAGTCCAACGGGTATTCTCTTTCTTTGTGCATTCTCACATTACCACTCTATATCGGAACCAAACAGGTGACAAGTCCATTTTCGAATATATATTTGCACATTACTGACATATATTCTACGGTTTCATTCATGTTTTATATCTGAACCTTCGGAAAACGTCAAAAAGTCGTTTACGTGCATAAGTATGTCTTCAGGTGTGACTTTCCAAGAACACGTGTCAACACGCAATAATCGAATTATGTTTCGTCAGATTGACCAAACAACTGCCAATTCCGAGGCAGACCGAGACAGGATGCAACAGAAACCATCTATCGATTATTGCGT
>JFJP01002274.1_pt1 | contig 13222 bp, 15 predicted proteins | sample 431651 | NCBI WGS metagenome assembly JFJP01 (sample SAMN02602958, study PRJNA72255) | Microbial mat metagenome, whole genome shotgun sequencing project. | biome: fresh water; feature: sink hole; material: water; isolation source: purple microbial (photo- and chemosynthetic) mats found in...
ACTCCAATCCCGCGATCAATAGCGTTAGAATGGTGTCAAGCGTCCACTGCCCGAGCCTGCGATGATCCTCCGGATCGAGAAAAATCCCCGAGATCAGACTGATTACGAGCACAGACAAGACCGCCGTCGGCCAAAAAACCACCATGAACGCCAGCCCGACGAGAAACCGCAGCACGGTGGCCACGTTTTTCCCCGGCTGCTGCGGGGAGATTTCTGAATCGGGATTTGAGTTCACGGAATTTCGATGCAATCTGCGGCTCCGTTCGTTGCTGTTTCATCCATGGCCGGCAGTCGAACCTCCACCCAACCTCGCACCGAAATCTGCCATCAATCATGCCGTTCGATCAAGAATTACTTGCTCTGCCACACGGACCCGAATTCCGCTTTGTGGATGAAATCACCGCTTTGGAGCCCGGTGTTTCAGGTTGCGGCAGCTACACGATCACAGGAAACGAGCCGTTCCTGATAGGCCACTTCCCAGGGGAACCGATGTGGCCCGGGGTCATTATGATCGAGGCCATCGCCCAACTCGGCGGCGTGATCGCCCAATCCGATCCAGCGCATTCCGCCCTCGGGGATATGCGTCTCACGTCTGTTAGAAACGCAAAAATCCTCGGCACCGCCTATCCGGGTGACGTCTTGATCCTCCAAGCCACCGTGGAGGGGCGCATGGGAAATCTCATCCAGATCGCGGGAACCGTCTCGAATGGCGAATCAAAAATCGCCGCTGCGACCGTCATGCTTGGCGGGAAGTGAGAACGTCCTCAGAGGATAAAAACTCCCAGTGCCTCGGCATTTCCCAGTTTTCCACGTGTTGCCGGAGTTGTTCGCGGATGACTTTTGGCGCGTAGCCCGGCTCGACGGTTAGGCGGACGCGGATTTCTCCAAATCTTTCAAAATCGCGGCTTTGTCCTCGCTCGATAACGGCCGCTGTCACGCCATCAAGCTGTTCGAGAATGTTTTGCAAGCGGATCGGACTGACTTTTCTGCCCGCCACATTGATCGCTCCTCCCATGCAATCGGTGATGAAAACCCCGCTGTCCGAAACCTCTCCCATATCTAGAGTGGAATAAAATCGTCCGCCGAATTCATCTTCACACACCGGCGAATCGGTGCCCATCGCACAGGCGTCGCTTACCACGGTCAGCCTTCCATTTCCATCGATCGCCGCGTCGATCCCCGGAAGGATTTTCCCGACGAAATCCCCACGCTTTCTGAGTTCCTGCGAGTCATCGAAGGCGATCACCCCGGTCTCGCTAGTCCCATAAAAATTGTGGATTTTCAGCCCGCATTCGGCATGGACCGCCGTTTCCAGCTCCAGTGAAAGCGGTGAGCCAGCGGAGAGGGCCAAGGAAATCCCGGGATACGCCGCCACGCCCGTTTGCCACCAAGTTTTCCAAATCGCCGGGACACCCGGCAGGAAAATCTCGCCGCCACGTTCCAGAGCCGTTTGCAGGAACATTGGCAGTGGCCCGGCGACAATTTCCAATGGAATGCCTGCAAGCAAAAGCGGCAGCGCAAGGCAACCGAAGCCGTAGGAATGCGCTAGCGAGATCGCCGCCAAGCCGCGCCGGGATTCGCGGAGCCCCAGCCCTTGGATGTTCCTCTGCCCCTCCGCCATGACCTGCGACTCTCCGAAAAACAGACTGCGCTCGATCCCCGAAGCGCCGCAGGTCTGCTTGATGAGCACGGTGCCTGCGGGAATTTCGCAGAGGATGGGGCGGACCCGGCTGGTTTGGTTCTCCACCAGAAGCGCCGGCTTCCCGGCCCGCCACGCGGCAATCAGAGACGGGAAAAAATCTAACGATTCCCCGATCGCCGGAACGACCTCGCCGGAGACATCTACTTTGCCCGCCATCTGGTCGATTTCCCGAAAACTGACGCCCGACGGACGTTCCGCATGCCAGAAAGCCACCTCGCCTCCTCGGCGCGTGTTGACATTTTCCCAGCGGTTCAGCAGCATTCCGCGCCGTTTCTAGTGGCCTCCGGACGACTTGCCAAGTGCAGGAATCTGGTCATTACTGCAAATTCTCGTTACCATCACCCAAAATGCCTAACATTCACCCCCTTTCTGCCGATCAGAATGCGCCTCCACGGCGCGTTTTTATCACCGGAATCGGAATGATCACGCCGATGGGAAATGACGAGCGAGCCCATATCGAGGCGCTCTGCGCCGGGCGCACCCATTTTCGCGAGATCGATTTTTTCGATGTCTCCCGCCAGCGGGTGAAAACGGCTGGAGTGAGCGATCCACCCACTGCGGCATACGCCCTCACGCCGCACGAGGCGGCTCGCCTTGATCGCGGGACCTGGCTGCTGTTGGATGCTACGGCTCAGGCATTTGCATGCGCCGGGCTAACCAATATTCCGCCCGAGACGCCCTTCATTCTCGGCACGTCCGCAGGGGCGATGGCCATCGGCGAGGCCTATTATCAAGCGGCGACCACCGCTCCCCATGGACGCCGCGGGCAGTTCGCCCGAGTGGAGCATTACCAACCACAGCGCCAAGCCGGGGAGGTCCAGCGCGCGCTGGGTTTTCAGGCACGCACCCAAATCATTTCCAATGCGTGCGCCTCAGGAGCGAACGCCATCGGCCATGCGTTTCACATGATCCGCAGTGGGCGCGAATCCATGGCCCTCGCCGGTGGTTACGACGCTCTCTGCCAATTGGTTTTCGCCGGCTTCGACGCCCTTCAGGCGCTCGCGCCATCCGGAATTCCCCGCCCGTTTGACGCACATCGCGATGGCCTCGCTCTCGGCGAGGGAGCGGCCGTGTTTGTGCTGGAATCTGCGGAAAGCATGGCCGCCCGAGGCGCGCAGCCCATCGCCGAGATCTGCGGTTACGGCATGGCCACCGATCTTCACCATCTCACCCAGCCACACCCGGAGGGCACCGCCGCAGTGCGCTCGATGAGCGCCGCATGCAGGCAGGCGGAGATGATCCCAGCCGACATCCAATATATCAACTCCCACGGCACCGGCACCCCGCTCAACGATATCGCCGAGGCAACCGCGATCTCCCAATGGGCCGGCGAGGACGTGCAAAACATTGCGGTCAGCTCCACGAAGTCTGCGATGGGGCATCTTCTCGGCGGAGCCGGAGCGGTCGAGTCCGCCATCTGCTTGCTCGCCCTGAAACACCAGTTGCTTCCTGCAAACCTCAACGTCAACGAAATCGATCCTGCCTGCCAATTCGATCTCGTCCGAGAACCACGCGCCGCGAAGTTGGACGTCGCGCTGACCAATTCCTTCGGCTTCGGCGGCTCGAATGCGTCGTTAATTTTCCGCAACGCCACCTGATTCCAGTATGAGCGATTTCCCCTTGTTTATTCATGGTCACGGCGCGGTCTCCGCGGCGGGAATCGGGCCAGCAGCGCTCTTCAACGCTTGCCTCGAACCATCTGCGCTCCCGACAACCCGCCTCGAACGCAGCATCGGCTCAGAAACCATTTCCTACCTCCACCGCCCGGTGGATGGCGAGGCCCTGCGCGCCGCGATGCCGAAACACCCGCGCTTCCGTCGGTCTAGCAACATCACCAAATTCGCCGTCAACGCCGCCCATCAAGCCATCGGCGACGAACGCCTCGAGCGAATGAAAAACCACGAGCTCAACATCGGCCTCGTGTTCACCTTGCTCAACGGCTGCGTCAATTATTCTAACCGATTTTTCAGTGAGGTTCTGGCCGACCCCAGTCTTGCCAGCCCCCTCCTTTTTCCCGAAACCGTCTTCAACGCCCCAGCCAGCCACATCGCAGCCTATCTCGATTGTGACGGCCCCGCTTACACCATGATCGGCGACTCCGCCACCTGGTTTGCCGCCATGAAAGTCGCCGAAGGATGGATCGCCGATGGTCATGTGGACGGCTGCTTGGTCGTTTGCGGGGAGGAAACCGATTGGCTCACGCTCGAAGGACTCGGGCTTTACTCCAAGAATCTCATCGCCACCGAGGGCGCAGCAGCCGTTTACCTCGAAGCCAGCCCATCGAAGATCCGCTTCGAAGAATTGCACGGCCCGTTTTGTTACAACGACGCGTCCGAACGCAGTGCTGCGGTGATGAAGTCTTGGACTCCCCATGCAGGCTCGACCGATGGAATTCTCATCGACGGCCTGACCGGTATCCACCACCTCGATCGCGCCGAACTCGAGGCATCCGCGTCTTGGGCCGGCAGCCGCCTCAGCCCGGCTCACGTTCTTGGCGAAGGCATGGGCATCCGCTGCGGTTTCCAAACCATCGCCGCCATCGAGGCGCTGCACAACGACCATCACTCGGCGGTAGTCCTCGCCAGCGGCGGCAACCAACAATCTTTTTCTGCTAGATTCATCCGACAGATCCCATGAGCGAACATGCCATCTTGATCACCGGTGCCAATGGAGGCATCGGCAACGCCACCGCCCGCTACTTCCTCGAGCATGATGAATCCCGTTTCGTCTATCTGGGCATCCGGTCCGGACGTGGCGAGGCCGATGCGCTTGTCGCGGAGTTTCCCGGGAGATGCGGGGTTCTATCGCTCGATGTCACCGAGCGCGCGGCATGGGAAGCCGCCCTCGACCATGTCACCGGCGAGGACCGCGTCATCACCGTGCTAGTCAACAACGCCGGCCACCACGATGACCACCTCATGGCGACCATGCCCGACGACGCATGGTTCAGCGTGATTGATTCCAATCTCACCTCGACGTTCCTCGGTGCCCGGGCCGTGCTGCGCGGGATGATGGGTGAACGCTTCGGGCGCATCGTGAATGTATCCTCTCTCAGCGCCCTGCTCTCTCCAACCGGGCAGACAAACTACGCCGCAGCGAAAGCGGGGGTTGTCGCCCTGACCGCCAGCCTTGCCAAGGAAGTCGCTCGGATGGGCATCACCGTCAACGCGATCTGCCCCGGATACATCGAGACCTCCGCCACCGAAGGCGGCAGCCCGGAGGAGAAAAAAGCACGCAAAAATGCAATTCCCATGCGCCGCTTCGGACAACCAAGGGAGGTCGCCGCCGCAGTTTTTTTTCTTGCCGGACAAGATGCTGCCTATATGACCGGGGCCGTATTGAAAATCGACGGCGGAATTCTTTAGGCCCGCTCCATCACAAGCTCGAAATCATATGACTGCACCTTCCATTCTTCACGAAGAGATCAAAGGGATTCTCGTCGATGAGCTGATGCTCGATTTTGAAATCAGCGAGATCGGCGATGAAACGCCACTGATGGGAGCGAACAGCCTCGGTCTGGACTCCGTGGATGCTCTACAACTTGTCGTGGCCATCGAGAAACGCTTTGGTCTCAAGGTCACCGATCCGGAGGCGGCGAAGGGCATGCTCCATTCCGTCAAGACCATTGCGGACGCCGTGATTGCTTTCAAAAGCGCCTGATCCCCCGCCCGCCTTGCCCATCCGATGAACAAGCGGCACGCCAAGGCTCTGGGGCTTTTCACTCTCAAGCTCGCCGGAACCGTAATCTTTCTCTGGTGGGCGATTTCCCGCGTAGAAGATCAACATGCGCTCGGTGAAAACTTCAAGCTCGCGCTGCGCTCGCCGTATTGGGTCGCGGCGGGAATCGCCTTCGCCTTTGTTTCGCTTCTCGCCAATTCCTTGCGCTGGTATTTTCTGCTGCGCGCACAGTCGATCATCGTGCCATTTTCCTATGTCATGCGCCTCATGCTTTATGGTGCGTTTTTCAACATCGCCTCCTTGGGCGCCACCGCCGGGGACGCCGTCAGAATCGTTCTTCTCATCCGCCGCGTGCCTGATAGAAAAGTCGGCATCATGATGTCGGTGATGGTCGATCACGTGATCGGCTTTGTATCAAGCGGCGTCATCTTCCTCGTCGCCACCTGGTGCTTCGGAATCACGGAGCACCTCGGAGACAAAATCGGCATGGGGATCTTCGTCGCGGCCACATGGTTCAAGGCGGGCGGCATCTTCGGCATCATCCTCAGCTTGTTCTCGTGCAGTCCCGCCATGCTTTCCTGGGGACGCAAGCGCCTTCCTGCCATCACGAACAACCGCTGGGTCGTATCGATCTCAGCCGCCATCGATCTTTACCGCACCGGATGGCGCTATGTCACCCTCGGTTTGCTCGCCTCCTTTGTCCTTTCCGCCAGTTTCTACCTCACCTTCTTCGCCGCACTCCGGGCGCTTGATCAACCCGTCGAGGCGGCGACCATCATGTCCGTGATGCCCATTGTCGATGTTGCCACGGCCCTGCCGATATCGATATCCGGCCTCGGAGTGCGGGAACGCGCCTTCGAGTTTCTCTTGGGAAAACTCACCGGCATCCCCACCGGCATAGCAGTCACCGCATCGCTCATCGGCTTTCTCTTCACTCTCTTCTGGAGTCTCGTCGGCGGATTGGCGATCATCACCTCCCGCTCATCGGGCAAAGACACACCATGACCACCGATCTCACCCACCGGATCCACAGCCTCATTGATGAAGGGCTTTTCCCGCTTCAACATTCCGTCACCGAGGACACGGACCTGCTCGCCGAGGGACTCGACTCCTTGGCTCTGATGCAGCTCATCGTCCTGCTAGAAAAAGAATTTTCGATCAACATCAGCCCTGAGGACCTCGACCGGAAGAACTTTTCCACTCTGGCGAACATCGCCAATCTGGTTCGGAGAAAAGCAAGCTTACCCTAAATGGACCACGTCATCACAGCCGATGTCGTCGTCATCGGCGGCGGTAGCGCGGGGCTCTGCGCCGCCGTTGCTGCGGCCCGCGCTGGCGCACGTGTCATCCTCGTCGAACGCTCCGGCACGCTTGGCGGAATGGGCACTCTCGCCAAGGTCCATACTTTCTGCGGCCTCTATCACCCGGATGTCTCTCTCCCGCCCCAGATTGCCAACCCTGGCCTGCCCGCTGAAATCGAAAAACTCATGCGCGCCCGCACCGGTGTCGGGCCCGTCAAGATGGGTAAAGTCTATGTCCTGCCACAGGATCCCGCCGCCTTCGCGGAAATCGCCCGCGATCTCACGATTGCGGAAAAATCTCTCGAAGTCCGCTTCGGAACCGCCTGCACCGCCATCACCCAGGGACCCGGAAAATCCTTCGTCGTGGGCACGGACTCGGGAAATATCCACTGCCGCGCCCTCGTGGATGCCTCCGCAGATGCCGTGGTCGCGGATTTGCTCGGGGTCGCCCGGCTTTCCGTCGCGCCGGAGAAAAACCAGCGCTCCGCCTTCATCTTCTCGCTGCAGGGCGTCGCCCCCACCGCCGTGGAGGAAACATTCCGCATGCGCCTCGCCTTGGAAATCGTACGCGCGGTCGCCGCCGATTCACTCCCGCAGATCGCCCTCGGCACTGCCAGCCGTCCATCCACCACCCCCGGGGAAATCCATTTCACCACCGATCTCGATCCCGCCCCGCTCGCAGAACTCATGGCAACCGGTCTCGCCTTCGCGGAATCCTTCACCGACTTTCTCCGGAAAAAGTTTCCCGAATACGCCTCCGCCTCGGCTCCACTACCCGCAAGTGTGCCCGGCATTCGGGAAACCTATCGCTGGAACGGACAATACACTCTCACCGCCGAGGATCTCGTTTCCTGCCGGAAATTCCCCGATACCGCCGCTTACGCCACCTGGCCCATCGAGTTGCGCGAGACCACCCGCGGGCCCAAGCTGCGCTTCTTCGATCACCCTCTCCCGGCCTCGATCCCACTGCGCTCGCTCACCAGCGCCGAGATCGACGGCGTCTTTTTCGCCGGCCGCTGCATTTCAGCCACCCACGAAGCCCTCGCCTCGATCCGCGTCATGGGCACCTGCTTCGCAACCGGCCAAGCCGCCGGTCGCGCCGCCGCCGCACATGCCCGCGCTCAACAGCCGACTTGATGCGGCCAATTCCATAACCAATCCGGCGCTGAACACCCCATTCTTGCAAACCAAACCGGAAACACCCCAGACTCTCTGCGCAACCTGATGACCGCCCTCACCGACATGCTGCCAGACCCCGCCCGCACCGCTGTGGTCCTCGGCTCCTCCTTCCTCGGAGTGTATGCGCACGCGGGATTCCTCAACGGCCTCGATGCCCACGGTTTCACGCCGGTTCGGATCGCGGGTTCGTCCGGCGGTGCCCTCGCCGGAGCGTTCCATGCTTGCGGCATGCGCGGCGAGGCTCTGCGGTCCGCCACCCTCGATCCCAAGCTCCACCGCTCGTTTTTCGACCTCGGCTGCGTGTGGCGTCTGCCCGGCGTAGCCACCTCGTTCTGGTCCAACGGTATCTTTTCCGGGAAAAATGCCGTCACTTACCTGCGCAAGCAGCTGGGGGATCTCGATCTCTGCGACCTCTCACTCGACGTCGCCGTCACCAACTTGATTTCCACCTCTACCGAAATCCTCCGCCTCGGCCCGCTTGCGGAAACCGTGATGGCGTCCTGTGCCGTACCCGCCCTGTTCACCATTCAGGAATTCGGCGGCCAACGATACCTCGACGGCGGAATCGCTGCCGAGTTTCCCTTTGAGCATTTCATCGACGATCCCACCATCGACACCATTATCCTCCATCGCATCTGCCATGAGAAAGGCAGCCAGCCGACCGTGAAATGGGAAACGGTCGCCAACGTCATCAGCATGTCCCACCACGCATCTGCCAACGAACTCAACCGCCTGCGAAGGGACCGCGCCGCCTTCAAAGGCAAGCAGCTCATCGAAATCACCACCACCACCCCGTTTCCCGGGTTTTTATCGAGCCGCCGTGCCACCACCTGCTACGACCTCGGCCATCAATCCGGCCTCAACCTTTTCCCCTGATCCTCCAAACCCATGGAACCCAAATTACTCCAGATCATTCAGGATGAAATCCTCGGATCTCCCGCGCCACTGACGCCGGACAGCGACCTCTTCGAGGCCGGCCTCGACTCGATGGCCATCATGCAGCTCCTCCTGCACATCGAAGAACACTTTCAAATCAACCTCGAACCCGCCGACCTCTCGCGGGAAAACTTCCGCACGGCCTCGAAAATCGCCGACCTCATCACCTCAAAACGCTGACCCTGCTTTGCTCCGCGCCACCTCCAGCGATGCCTTCCTGCTCGGCCTCGAGTCGCTTATGCGGCGCTCTGGTCAGGGCCGGCACCTCGCCGCCACCGTAATCCAACTCGCTGGCGAGCCGGATCCCAATGCCATCCGCAAAGCTGCGGACGCGCTCGGACGCAGACATGCTCTGCTGCACGCCCATTTGCGTCGTTCGCCTATCACCTTCGAAGCCGGCTGGCTACCCGGCCCGCCCGCAGCAGTTCCCGTGGTGATCCATGAAACCGGGAATATCACGGAAATCGTCAAGAGCATCCTCAACTCAGCCTCCATCGACATCTTCCGTCCCGGCCCAAATCTCGAAATCCATCTCCTCCCGCAAGGCAAAAACCACACGATCATCCTGCTTTGGCCGCATTCGCTCTTCGATGCCATCGGGATCGACAAGCTCATCGCCGAGCTGGATTCCACCGATCCGGAACCGCGCCAAGACTGGGGAGAAACCACCACCTCATCCGGCAGCGCCGCGGCACTCTGGAAGACCGCCCATCCGATGATCGAGGAAATGCGCACCTTCCCCGCCGCGAACATCCGCTCGCTCCACCAACCCAAACGCACGCCCGGCGCGGCTTGCTTCGAGGTGCTCCAATTCACCCACGAAGAAACCCAAACCATTCACGCAAAAATGGCGCGGACCGTCGGCGAGTTGCTCAAGATCCCCTACTTCGCCGCCCTCTCCGCCCGCGCCGTCGCTGAGGTGATCCGCTCGCGTGATGCGCTGCCACCGGACATTCTTTTGTCCCTCCCGATCCAGCGCATTCAAAACCCCGCGGCCCGCCCGCTTTTCCAAAACCACATGGTCGCTTGGTCGCTGTTGCTCCCGCATCAAAGTCTGGACGGGCTCGCGACGGCAGCCATGGCGCTCTACCGCAGTTATGCATCCTTCCGCAAACGCGGCCTGCCGGTGGCGATGGAGGCGCTCACCAAGTTGAACGAGCGATGCCCCTCACGGCTCTATCTGTTACCTATCAAACATTACCTCAAGGGCGAGATTTGTTCGCTTTTCCACTCGCACGTTGGGAGCCTGGCCGCCCACACCGAAACCCTCTTCACTCGGCCCATCCTCAACGCCTGGCACGTCCCGTCAGTCTCCACCCCACCCGGCATCGGCATATTTTTCTCCGAGCGCAACGCCCGCCTCACCTGCACTCTCTCCTGGCGTGAAGGCTCGCTCAACGCCCTTGAACTCATTACACTCCGCCAGCAACTTCTTGCCGACCTCGGTGTCGACGCGCCCCACGCCCCATGAATCTCATCGCAGAAATCGCACGCCGCCATCCGCCCGGAGCCGTCGCCATCATCAGCGGCAGCCGTTCGGTCACCTACGAGGAGTTGTTCAGAAATGCCGGAGCCATCGCTGCGGAAATTCGCTCAGCCGCTCAGCCACTCGGCCGCCTCCCACGCATCGGCCTGAGCTGCCCTAACGGAGTCGACTACATCGTCCTCGCCATGGGCATCCTGCTCGCAGACGGATGTTTGGTGCCTCTCGCCGATGAACTCACCGCGGAGGAACGCGCGGAAATCGTCCGTGTCACCGCCCTCGATTTCACACTCGAAAAGCAAACCTCCGCAAACCCCCATGTCATCACTCGGATCGAAACTCCGGAACCCGCCTTCCCCGAGTCGTCATTCCAAGCGCTCAAGCCCGCCTTCATCCGCTTTTCCTCCGGCACCACCGGAACCAGCAAGGGCGTGGTGCTTTCCCACGAAACGCTCCTGAAGCGCATCACCGCCGCCAATGAAGGGCTGCAGATTGGTCCCGACGACCGTGTGCTGTGGATGTTGCCCCTCGCCCATCACTTTGCGGTTTCCATCGTGCTCTACCTCTATGCCGGAGCCGTCACCGTGCTCGAATCCTCACCCGCCCGCGAAGACATCCTCGCCGCTGCCGAGGCCCATCAGGCGACCGTGATGTATGGCGCGCCCTTCCACTACGCCATGCTCGGCGGGGATCCCGGAAATTTCCGTTGGCCCTCGCTCCGGCTCGCCGTTTCCACCGCCGCCGCCCTTTCCGAGGTCACCGCCGCCGCGTTTCGCAAACGTTTCGACCAACCGCTCGTCCAAGGCCTCGGCATCATCGAAGCCGGCCTACCAATCCTCAACATCCACGATGCCGCAGATCACCCCACCGCGATCGGGCGCGCCTTGCCCGCCTATGAAGTCGCCATTCTTGACCCCACCGGAAACCCCGTCCCCGATGGCGAACCCGGCGAGTTCCACGTCCGCGGCCCCGGCTTGCTCGATGCCTATCTCGTCCCATGGGATGCAAACCCGCTTCACAACGGATACTTCGCCAGCGGCGATCTCGTAATCCGCAGCTCGGATGGATTGCTGACGCTCATCGGTCGCAGCAAGTCCGTCATCAACGTCGCCGGAATGAAGGTTTTTCCCGAGGAAATTGAAGCCATCCTCAACCTCCACCCCGGCATCCTGGCCAGCCGCGTCGTCGGACAAGAAAATCCCCACACCGGCCAAATTCCCGTCGCCGAAATCATTCCGACAGACGCCGCCAACCCTCCAAGCCCCATCGACCTCCAACGCCACTGCCGCCAGCACCTCTCCGCCTATAAAGTGCCGCTCCGGTTCATTGTCGTCGAAGAACTGCCCCGCACCTCGTCCGGAAAAATCCGCCGCCGCTGATAACAATTCTATGACGCTAACGGCTCCGGAGCCGCCTTCACCGCGTAATATTCCGGCGGCTCTGTGTCCCACACCAGATGCTTCGAGGTGTATTCGATCAACTTGCGTCCGTAGCGACTCCGCGTGCTCACTCCCGAGACCATGCGCGTGATGTTAGAACTCAGATGTTTCTCCATCATCGCCGGCAGCGCCCATTTGGCATAGGTCTCCTTGAGCTTGCTGCCGCCCTCATACATCGAGAACATCCGCCCGTCGTAGAAATACTCGATCACCTCACCCCACGCAGTATGCCAATCGCGCATCTCCGCCTCGATCGCGGAAGACCATCCTTGAAAACCTTCCGGTCAAGGATTTCAGCCATATGCATCGCCATGAATAACCCCGGCGAAAGCATGGGATCCACAAAGCCGAAGGAATCGCCCACCGCAATCCAACCCGGTCCGTGCGCCCGCTCGGAAATCAATTGATAGTTGGTATAGGCCATCACCTCACTCACCCGCTTCCTGCCCTCACCCGCCTTCTGCAGGATCGGTTCGGAATCGATGATGCCCTCCAGTCGCTCTTCCGGAGTCTTGCCATGTCGTTCGGCGATCGCGCGATCGACCACCACGCCCACCGATACACGGCCGGGCAGGGGAATCCTCCACGACCACCCGTGCTCTAGAATCGAAAGCACCACCTGCCCATCCACCATACTTTCCGAATCAAAATCCTCGTAGTGCGCGAAATAAGCCACGTCGTTGCGGGTTCCGCGAGCGGACTTGAGATCGAGCGTTTTCGCAAACAAGCGCGCTCTCCCGGTGGAATCCACTAACAGTTTCGGGTGCACGCCATTCATGCCCGCCGCGGCCATGCTTTCCTCCGTCAGCTGAATCTCCCGATCCGCGCCGCCCTTTTCCACCTTCGCCCGATACGGCACGAACTCCACGCCCAATTCCTCAGCGCGCGCTCGCAGCAAATTGTCATACTCCGGGCGCGGAACATTGTAGGCATAGTTCGGGGTTTTCCCGAGCACGCCCTTGGGAAACAGAAAGTCCAAGCGCTGCCCGCCGCGGTGCATGAAAGCCACACCCGGCTTGAACTGGGAAAATCCCGCAACCCGTTCCTCAATTCCCAGCCGCCGCATCAAATCCACCACCGTCGGTAAAAGAGACTCGCCCACCAGCAAGTCCGGCCGCTTGTCGTCATCGAAAATCACCACCCGAAACCCCCGCTGCCGGAGCAGCGCACCCAAGGTGCACCCCGCCGGACCCGCGCCCAATATCGTCACATCGATTGGCTCATTCACACGCCATCCCTACGTCGTCATTCCCATCCATGCAAGCGCCCTACAGTGCCTGTGCCGATAATGCCGAAACACCTCATATCCTCACCCGAAGATCTCGCATACTCCACAACTGCCCCTTCGCGCTGCTGCCACTCCCTCGCATCGCCCGCGCACCGTCCTTGCGCTTCGGCCCGAATCGTTCCCGTGCACCCGCAAACGCCTCGTTCACAAACTCTTTACTGCCAATCACCGCGCCATCGGTGAAATACCGAACCCGACACCGCAACATCTTCGCCA
>JFJP01039552.1_pt1 | contig 13221 bp, 11 predicted proteins | sample 431651 | NCBI WGS metagenome assembly JFJP01 (sample SAMN02602958, study PRJNA72255) | Microbial mat metagenome, whole genome shotgun sequencing project. | biome: fresh water; feature: sink hole; material: water; isolation source: purple microbial (photo- and chemosynthetic) mats found in...
ATGGTGAAAAATATACCGGTTCCGAGCAAAAAATATACAAACCATGCGGCGCTGCCAATATACGAATCAATTGTAATTAGAAAGTTGTTTAATTCAATCATAGAAATTGGTTTTGTTATTTAGTTTTGATTTTATGTTTTATTCATAGTTCATTTTAAACTCCAACAGGGTTGCTTCTTGTTTTTTTCCTTCGGAAGCAATGTAAAGTGTTCCGTTTGGCGAAAAGCAAATACCTTCCGGTACTACAAAATTTTTGTGCGTAAGCATTTCGGCATAAATAACTTCGCCTATGGTGTTTAAAACTGTAACGCAATTGGGCGAAGAACTGAGCACATAAATATTTCCGTTTTTCGGATTTACCGCCATATCGGTTGGGCTAAATTTGGCACAGTTTGTTGCTGCAGCGCTTAACCAAAAATAGGGTTCTTCAATAAAAACCGAATCGGTAAGCGAATAAATATAAAACGCACGGCGCAATTCGGTTCGGTTGTCGGGCTGTAAAGGCAAGTTTTTGCAGCCTATAAGTAAGGCATTTTGTGCTGCTAGAAAACACAATGATTCCGTATCGTTTTCTTTAGTAAGTGGCGTTTTAAATTTTTCAATATTTATTTCCGAAGAAAACGCATTATATATCGCGTGCAAATTTCCGTTGCTGCGCAAGGCGTAAATAGTTTCGTTTACTTTTGTTATAGCCTCATAATCGCCGTCTTTTCCGAAATCGAATTTATCCGAAATTTCGTTGGTTGCTAAATTGAATTTGTACAAATTGGCCTTTTCGTCCTGTATACAAATAAGGGTCGTATCGTTAAGCCACGTAATTCCGGAAATTTCGCGCAGTTTTTTTGGCAGAAACCAAATTCTATCCGGATTTTTGAACGAATATTCGGAGGTTTGTTGAGTACCGGTTTGCGAATTGCAGGCAGAAATAAGCAGTAAAACTATTATAATGAGTAAGCTGTAATTTTTCTTCATGGCAAATTTGGGCGTTAAATTCAACATTAATTATTGCTTTTCGTTGGCATGTACGTAGGTTAAACAAACCACCCCCGACTCGTATGTTGAAGTCGATTTCAGTTTCCAATGTACGTTTAATTGTTTGTCGCCAAACAGACCAATTCCGCCGCCAATAGCTATAGGCATAACAAACACAATCATTTCATCAATCAGTTTTTCGCGTGCCAACATGCTGTTTATTTGTCCGCCGCCCAACAGCCAAATATCTTTGCCTTCTTTTTGTTTTATTTTACGAACAAATTGGGCAGGATTTTCGGTTATAAACTGCACAAATTCGTTATTTCGTGTATTTTTATTTTTGGTGAAAACGTAATTTTCTTTATCCGGATACGGATAATCGATTCCGAAATCGAGAATTTTACGATACGACTCGCCGCCCATAATTACGGTATCTACGGTTTTTAGAAAATCGGCATAACCGTAATCGGTTTCGGTTGGGTTGGGTACGCTTTCGAGCCAACTTGTTTCGCCCGAGGTTCTGGCTATTCTGCCATCGAGCGAAACGGCTATATATAGAATCAATTTTCGCATAATATACGAACTTTGGTTATTTTTATTTATTTTCGTGCTAAAATTAGATATTTATACCGGAGTTTGGTAATAATATCGAAAAAAATGGTTAAAATGCCCCCAATTAGTAGAATTATATGATAAACGGAAAAATAATTGCTGTTGTAATGCCGGCGTATAATGCCTCGGAAACCTTAGTTAAAACTTACAACGAAATAGACCGCTCGGTGGTTGATTTTGTAATTCTGGTGGACGATAAAAGCAAGGACAATACCGCAGAATTGGCAAAACAAATAGGTATTGAGCATGTTATAGTACATGAAAAAAATACCGGTTATGGAGGTAATCAAAAATCGTGTTATAAAAAAGCGTTGCAGGAAAATGCCGATATTGTAATTATGCTGCACCCCGACTATCAGTATACACCAACCCTAATTTTACCCATGGCGCATATTATTGCCAATAAGGTGTATCCGGTGGTTTTGGGTTCGCGAATTTTGGGCAACGGCGCATTGCGTGGCGGAATGCCTATGTATAAATATATAGCCAACCGCGGATTGACTTTATTCCAGAACCTGTGTTCGGGGCAAAAACTTTCTGAGTACCACACCGGTTACCGGGCTTTTTCTGCCGATGTGTTGCGAAAAGTGAATTTCGAAATCAATTCCGACGATTTTGTATTCGACAACCAAATGCTATCGCAAATTATTTTTGAAAATTTTGAAATTGCCGAAATTACTTGCCCAACCAAATATTTTAAAGAAGCTTCGTCGATTAATTTACGACGAAGCATAACTTACGGTTTTGGGGTTTTGTATGTTTCCTTAATGCACTTGCTGGCAAGAACCGGTATGTTTACTTACCGGATTCTTTCAGAAAAAAAACGCCTGTAAGTTTAAATTTTAAACCAATGAATTTGTTTTTGCAATGCATAAGCTTCTTCGAGCAAGCGTTCGGCAGCGGCAGCCAATTCTTCCGACGACGATGCATTTTCTTGAGCAATATCGTGCAATTCGTTTGTTGTGCTTCCTATTTGTGCTACGCTTAGTTTTTTCTCGTATTCCGATTGTTTAATGGCTTGCAAAATTTCGGCAGTTCGTTTTATGTCGGCTACAATGCTTTTGAGCGATTCGGTTCCGGTTTCGGCCGAAAGCAGGGTGTCGTTGGTTAAGCTTACTATTTCGTGTGCCGAATTTTTGCTGTTTTCTGCCAGTTTTCGAACCTCGCCTGCTACTACAGCAAACCCTTTGCCTGCTTGGCCGGCGCGCGCTGCTTCAACGGCAGCATTTAGTGCCAACATATTGGTTTGAAAAGCTATTTCGCTGATAATGGATATTTTATCGGCAACCGATTTCATCATTTCTACCGTTGAGGAAGTTATGGCTAAATTATTTGTTATGTTTTCCGACGATTTTCCGGCAATTTTTTCGGCTTCGTCGGTTATATGAAGGTCGTTGGCTATGCCGCTTTCAATCTCCTCAACTGCACTCGACAACATTTCGGCGGCAGCTGCTTGTTTGGCAGCGCCATCGCTTATATGCATTGAACTTTGGCTAAATGTTTTGCTCATAGTTTCTACTTGTGCACTGCCGTTGGATATAGAGCTAAGCACCTCGCGAATTTTTAATCGCATGCTATTTAGCGATTTTACAATATCGCCTATTTCATCGGTTCGGTGTATGGCTATTTCTTGCCTAAAATTTCCTTTGGCAAGTTCTTCAATATCATTTTTAAGTTTAACAATAACTTTTGTAACCGACGATGTGAGCGCAACTATAATTGCACTAATTATTAAAATGCCCAACAAACCAAAAAACAGTACCCAATTGAGTGTTTTTTCGGCTTTGGCAGTAATTACATCTTTTGGAGTTATAATTGCCAACGACCAATGAGTGGTTGAATTCCCGACCGATAGTGGTTCAAAACAGAAATAAAGTTCTTCGCCGTTTTTGTAGTCGGTAAAACTAAACGCTTCACCTTTTAAAATGCGCTCGGTTAGGTTGTGCTTCCTGTCAAGTACCGAATCGGTTTGGTTGATAAATTTCGACTGCATTGTAGAGTCGGGATGCCAAATATATGTACCGTTGCTGCCAATCAGGTAGGCGTAACTGTTTTTAAACGGTTTAATGTCGTTTATAAAATCCAAATCGGTAAGTGCCATGTCTATGCCAATTTGTCCGCTGTGTTTGTCATTCATGCGTACTATAGAACCAATGGTGGTCATTTGCATTTGTCCAATTTCATCGAAATACGGATCCCAAAGAAAATCGGTATTTGCTCTTTTTGTGCTTAAATATCTGCCATCCAAAATATAACCCGCAGTTTCTTTTTCGTCGCTTTTAAATAGCACTTTATTGCCTTCGCGGTAGTAATAATGCCGGTTTCTGCCATATTCATGAAGCCAGTCTTTTTCTACAGCTTGCTTATCAAAGTATAACCAAATCGAAAAATATTTAGGGTTCGATTCCATTACATTTAGCATCATGTCTTTTAAATGCGACATGGCTTCAACGTTGTTATATTTGTTGAAATTTTCTGCTGCCAAAGCAACGGTTTTGGTTAGCATTAAATCTTTTTCGAAAATGAGTTTTAACTTAAGGGCATTTTCCTTTGCCAAATTAATCGAAAGCTCTTCGGCACCTGCAATTTCGGTTTCATAAAGTGTTTTTCCTAAAAAACCAAGTAAAATGCTTACTATTACGGTTACGGCTATAATTATTGGAATTAAGAACCGATTTCGGAAACTGAGTTTCATTTTTTTACAAGATTAGTTTCCTTATAAAAGTCAAACAATATGCCAATTGAAATTTTTGGTGGAATTACATTTTTTAGTTTTATAAATAGGGTTGAGAGTCGCGCAAGTGAAATGCATTATTTTTTTTGAGTTGTATGTTCCAATAAAAATTATTCATTTTTAGAAATGCCATTATTCTCATTATCAGTAATATTCGGCTGTTTAAATGTTCCGGTTTACGCAGTTTTGCGCATAATTTTTCGTCCAATTTGTCATTTTTGGCATAAATTTGCCCTAAGTTATTGAAATTTCGAAATAACGATTTTGTAGCAAATTTTGGCATAATTTGAATGCCCTCAATACCGCCTTTAATTAGCAAACCATTTGATTTACAGCCCAATTTACCGGGAAAACGTGTTAAATAAGGCTCTAAAAATCGACTTTGAGCTGCTTCGGTAAAACCCGATTGAACAATGAAAGCATGTGGCGGTTTATTTTGCGGTTTGGCAGTGTACAATATTTCCATGAAATCCTTTACTATTGAAGGCATTGCGTGTACATACAGCGGAAAAATCCAAAGCACATTTTCCGCTTTATCATATTTTTCGAGGTATTCGTCAAAATGGGTATGTTTGCTCAAATAACACATTTCAAAATCGAATGCAGGCACCGCAAATTTAGCTCCTTCGCAAAAATGTTGCATCAGCAAGGTCGAGTTCGAACCCATTGCTCGCGGCGAGCCGTTAAGAATTAGTAATTTCATGGTATACCTCCTCGGCAGTTTTGGGGTTAATACTTGTAAACTTGTAATTCGAATGAAATTGCGACGCCACGCGACGCATATAATCATCCGAAATTTGCAGGTCTAATTCATCCGCATTTTCCGGTTGAATAAAAATACTTGCCAAGTCCGGATATCGGTCGTATCGCGGAAGATGATCCATTTCGCCCTCTTTTATAAAAATGTACGGATGATAATGCGGAATTAGTTTGTCGATTATTTTTTTTGTTGAACTTGAAATAAAACCTGCCGGCAAATTGGTGAAAAATAGAACTAAATCCGAATGCAAATAGCGTTTTAAAATTAATTCGGCATCGTCGTGCGTGCCGCACAAACCGGGTGTTTTAACCCAACACGACCAACAGCCGGAACATGGTTTAATATGCATTTTTGCTAAATTGAAAACAACCGTTTGGTGTCCGCTTGCAATGACTATTTTTTCGAATTTTGCGCAAAAAACTTCAATTTCTGCAGGTGTTTCCGGCGAAAACCCTATAATTATTGTTATTTCCATTTTGTTTTTTTGAAAATCTGTACCAAAATTACATTATTAAATTGTAATTGATATGAATTTTAACGAGGTATTTTTTGAAATTCTATAGGCTTATTTTCATACCGGTTACATAAAACAACAGTTCGCTATTAATTCATGTAATTGTTTAATATTCAATAAAATAAAAATATTAAGTTGCGTTTCATACAATTTATTGATTTTCAAAACATTCGTGTATTCGTGGCAAAAAGATAACGAACTATTGATAAAAAATGCAACTATTTTTCCCCAAATAGAAATTAGTACACCTAAATTTTTTAGTTTTGCTCAAAATTAAAAAAGGAACCATGAAACAATATTTGCTTTTAGTGTTGGCAAGTTTAATAATTTCGTGCAATATAGGGCAGCCCGATTTAAGCAAAGGCATGCAAAGCATAAATAGTGAAGATATGGCACGCTATGTCGAAAATATTAGTGCCGATTCGCTTTTGGGCAGAAAACCCGGAACCGCTGCCGAACAAATTGCAATCGATTATTTGGCCAAAGAGTTTGAACGCATAGGTTTAAAACCTGCCAACCGCGATAATTGGTTTCAGGAGGTACCCTTGGTTTCGGTAACCGGAAAGCCAAGTAACATGAAAATTAAGCTGGGCGAAAAAAGTCTTAATTTAGCATATAGAACCGACTTTGTGGCTTTTTCGCGCAGAATAAAAAAAGAAATTACACTGAATGAATCGGGTTTGGTGTTTGCAGGTTTCGGAATTGATGCACCCGAATTTGGCAAAAACGACTTTGAAGGGTTGGACTTGAAAGGCAAAACGGTATTGATTTTTGTAAACGACCCCGGTTTTGGCGCTGCCGACACTACCTACTTTAAAGGCAACAGCATGACCTATTACGGCAGATGGACCTACAAGTACGAAGAAGCCGCCCGTAAAGGTGCCGAAGCGGTGTTTATTATTCACGAATCCGAACAAGCAGGCTATCCGTATTCGGTAGTATTAAACGGTGCTATTATTCCAAAACTGTATTTGCAACCCGACGACGGGTATAAAAACCGCTGTGCTGTTGAAGGTTGGTTTACTTACTCGGCAGCCGACAGCTTGCTTAATTTGTTGGGCTACAAAATTACCGAACTTAAAGAACTAGCCAAAAAGCCCGATTTTAAGCCGTTTGAACTTAATGCATCGCTTAATCTGAATATTCAACAATCGTTCGAGTATTCGGTTTCGAACAATGTTATTGGTATGATTGAAGGTTCGAAATTTAAAGATGAATGCATTATTTATAGCGCGCATTGGGACCATTTGGGAGTTGGAAACGTACTCGACGGCGATTCTATTTATAACGGTGCAGTTGACAATGGTACCGCTTTGGCTTGGATGCTCGAAATAGCCGAAGCGTTTATGAAAATGGATACTAAACCCGAACGTTCAATTCTATTTATGGCACCAACAGCAGAAGAACAAGGCTTGTTGGGTGCTGAATACTATGTAAACAATGCGCTGTTGCCCATCGAAAAAACGGTAGCAAACATAAATAACGATTTAATGCTGCCACTTGGCAAATGGAACGATGTAATGATAACCGGTTACAACCAATCGGAACTGGAAGATATGACCGCCGAAATTGCTAAACGACAAGGCCGATATTTGGTTCCCGACCCTAACCCGCAAACCGGTATGTTTTATCGAGCCGACCATTTTCCGTTTGCAAAAGCCGGAGTTCCTTCATTGTTTGCGCGCGGCAATGTCGATTTGGTTGTAGGCGGCAAAGCGTTGGCTGCTGCTAAAGAAAAGGAATATTTGGAAACTATGTATCATAAACCAACCGACGAATATTCTAAAGACACCTATAATTTCGAGGGAATTATTCAAGATGCACAATTGGCTTTTGAATTAGGCTGGAAACTTGCCAATTCGCGTTATTTTCCGGGTTGGAAAAAAGATTCTGAATTCAAGAATAAACGAAAAGTAAATAAATAGCATCTTTAATAAAATTAAGCTGCTCATTTCAAATGAATTTGTAATGAACAGCTTATTTTTCCATGTTAAATGCTCGCTTATAGCTTGCATAGAAAGTTCTTGTTTGCCGTTTGAAAAGGTTTACACTTAATTTTGTTTTTGTTCTTATAGCTTTATAAACAGCTCAACACAAAGCGAAGTACCGCTAAACTTGGTAATTAAATGACTGCTGAAATTATAGGGTGCTAAAACCAAGAAAGCAGCTAAGCCAATTTTTTGCTGTTCGGCTTGCCTTTTTTCAGTTGATAAACCCAATTGAAAAAAGACTGTTTCCATATTGTGGTAAGTGTCCGTTTCGTCTTCGTTTTCTGCAGGAGTCAATAGGCCGGTATGCATCGATTCTAAGCCTGCACCAATTACCACATTAAATTCCGTATTTATTCCGCTATACATCGGAATTCCGAAATTAACCTCGCCCGAAAGTGCGTAACTGCTGTTTACCGAATGTATTGTTTGGTCTAATTTGTATTCAAACGCTTTATCGTTCATCAGAAGTTTAAGTTTAAAGGCAAAATCGGTATGTATGCCCGATGAAATTTTGCCCATTCCAATGCCAATGTAAGGATTTAAATTAAACGTTGTATTATTTGCACCGAAGGGTTTCCAAGTGCCAAAATACAAGTTAAGTTTCGATTCCAAATCGGCATGGTTGTTTTCGTTGGTTCTTATTATTTTATAAACTGAGGTTTTCTTGTAAATAGAATTATTCAACGTATACCTGAAACTTACCGGCGAGTCGGAAAAAAAACGACAGGCCAATCGCGAGTTGCTTGTCAGATAAGTACTGTCGAGCAGTTGGTTGGCAACTTTGTTGCAAATAGAATCGAACTTCGATTTAACCGGCACGTAAGTAAAATAAGCAGCATTTTCCTTGAAATAATTCGAATCTTGGGCATTTGGCGGACTGTTTAACCTATCGATATAATTATAGTGCAAATCGCTTGAAAAATAACCCATTATTAACGAATCGTGGTTATTACCGGCAAGTAATTCGTTCAAAATTGCAGCTCTTATTATGGGTTCCGAGTAGCCGCAGGCACTGTACCATGCGTCGGTAAGCGCCAATACGGCACTAAAATTGTGTTTAGGTTTAGCAAATTGAACGGCTATTGCATTGGAGTAAGCTTTCGATTTTTGTTCGCATTCAAGTTCGCTTTGTGCTTGAGTTTCAAAAATAACAAAAGAAAATAATAATAAAATAGTAGTTAAATTCCTCATAATTAGTTAAATAATTTAATGTAATTTTATTTATATGTTGTAAATTTTAATAAGCAAACTTTAGTTTCATGCCGGTATTAGTTACTTTTATTTTGAAGTTTGAAAAAACATTCCGATATTTATAAAAATTCTTTAGCATTGTGGAACGAATCTCAATGCAAAAATATTTAGTACATTCAAAATTGCAAACATAACGTTTCAACAGACAAAAAAAACAATTATTCGCTAATGAAATCGACCGTTTTAAAACAGACAATTAAATTAAACGATTCCCTTATTCAACCTATTCTTTATAAATTGGAACACTTGTCGCAAGAATTAGGTTCTAATATTTGGTGCCTGCGCGACGACCTTACGGCTCCGGTTTTTGGCGGTAATAAAACCCGCAAACTCGATTATTTAGTTGCCGACGCTATTTCGGTACGAGCCACTTGCTTAATAGCTTATGGTGGGCAGCAATCAAATTTTTGTGCATTGGCCGCCGCTTACGGTTCAAAATATAAACTCAAAACAACGTTGGTTTTTCCGGGTACAAAGCCGCCAATTTTAACCGGTAATTTGAAACTGTGCGAATTGTTTGGTGCCAATATGCAATTTATTGAAACCGAAGATATTAATAATTTACATAAGTTTGCCGAAATAATTAGCGTTAATTTGAATGCTATGGGCGAAAGACCTTATTTTATGCCTCTTGGCGGTTCTAATTCAATAGGTATTCGGGCTTATGTCGATTTGGTTTTCGATATAAAACAAATAGCCTTGCAGCAAAAGGTTTGGTTCAATAAAACCTATGTAGCGGCGGGCTCGTGCGGTACGGTGGCAGGTTTGTGCATAGGCAATTCGCTTAACGATTTGGTGCTGGGCGAAATAATAGGAATAAGTGTACTGTCAGATACTGAAAATGTACTTTCGAACATGAAAATACTTACCGATAATTTTTTGGCTCGAAATGAAATTTCAATTAGAGGTTTCGATTTTAATGCAACCGATAGTTTTAAAGGTTCGCATTATGGTGCTAAAACGCCCGAAGCTGAAGAAGCTCAAGCTATTTTTGCACAAACCGAAGGTATACTGCTCGATTTGGTATATACTGCAAAAGCCGGCGCAGCAATAATTCATGCTTGTCGAAAAAACAACTTTTCAGCCTCCGAAAATATACTTTTTGTACATACCGGCGGAAAGGGAAGTTTTTTCGAATAACTAATTTATATTTTTGAAAATTTGTTCGTGCAAATACTTGTTTTTATTTAAAATTGTTTATTTTTACCTATGCAAAGCTAGGGCATAATTTTAACTGATTTGGTCTTGTTTTTTTTTTCTTAAAAATAAATAGTATTTTTATAGCATCGAAGAAAAGCTAATTGTAATTTTTAAAAATGATAAACTATGAATATTTCAGTAAGAAGGAAAGTCGCTATAATGCTTGTAATGGCAATTTTAACCTTTGAAGTTCAAGCGCAGGTTGAAAAATTTAAAGCGGCTTACATTTACAATTTCATAAATTATGTAGAATGGCCGGCAAGTTTTACCGGCGAAACCTTTGTAATTGGCGTACTTGGAAGTACCGGTGTAAATGCAAATTTGCAAGAAATTTCTCAGAAAAAAACCGTTCGAGGCAAACAGATAAAAATTGAAATATACAAAAGTTTCGATGAAATCGGGAGATGCAATATATTGTATATTCCTGCATCGGGAAGCGGCAAGTTGGAACAAGCTATTGCTACAATTGGTAGCGCCAATACGCTAATAATTAGTGAAAAAGTCGGAATGCTTAAAAAAGGTTCGTGTATAAATTTTATTGAAGATTCCGATAGGTTGAAATTCGAAATAAATAAAGCAAACCTGTTGGCAAAGGGGTTAAAATACAATCCGGCTTTAGAAAAACTGGCTTCAAACGTTCAATAAAAACTACGTTATGAATATAACAAACAAATTAGAACAATTTTATTTAAATCGAAATATTTCGATTCCTAAAAGGCTGTCGGTAAAGTTGACCATTAAAAATCGGTTGTATATAGGCTTTGGGGTAGTTTTTATATTAATTGCCATCAGTTTTTTAATTATGTCCATTGTAATGCTCGTTAATAAATCGGATGCCGAGGAATCGGTTCATATTTATGCACCGTCAAACGATAAATTGAGCGAACTTGAATCGGTTTTTGCAAATTCGAAACTATTGCTTAAAAATTGGGTTTTTATTGAATTCCAAAACAATACACCCGATAAAATTAAGTTTCTGGAAATTCAGGATAAAACTTACCCTGAATTGAAATCGGAAATTGAAGTATTGGCTAAATTCTGGGAACCTGAAAAGCAACTTGAGCTCGATTCAATTTTCAACTTAATTGAAAACCAGCTTTTTGTTGAATTTACAAAAGTTATCGAAAGTCTTAACTCGCCGGATGCATACGCCGACCCTATGGTAATTTTCGAAATGAATTTGACTGCTTCGGAAGGTGGTGCTGCGATTATAGCACTCGACGAAGTTACTATGCGTATTGCAAAATTAAGAGAATATGTAACTGCCGTTTCCGTTGAAAGCGATAGACAAGTATTGGCTTCATTTTCAGGTTTTTTATTCATCATATTCGTAACCTTAATACTGCTAATTATCGTATCGTTTGGCTCTGCTTATATTACTATAAAAGCTATTGTAGCACCCATTAATGCATTAAAGGATAATTTAATAGAAAAAAGCAAGGGGAATTTTGAACATGACTCACAAATCTCTTCCGACGATGAAATTGGTGAAATGGCAGAAGCGTTGCGCGTAATGTCGCAATCGATTATAAAAACCGTTTCTGTTATAAAAACAGAATCGGTGCATTTGAAACATACAGCCGAGGAAATTTCGGCGAGAGCCTATGATATTTCGGTAGGCAGCAATACCCAAGCCGCCTCGAGCGAAGAAGTTTCGGCTTCAATTGAAGAAATGACAGCCAGTATATCGGCTAATTCCGATAATGCTAAAGAATCGGAAGGTATTTCGAGTAAAATTTCGGCGGAAATTATGGCTGTTGGCGAATCGGTTACAAAAACTACCGATGCCATGAATAATATAGTGAACAGCATTTCAGTTATAAACGAAATTGCACGGCAAATTGATATGCTTGCAATAAATGCAGCTATTGAAGCTGCTCGTGCAGGCAACGAAGGTCGAGGTTTTGCCGTAGTTGCCCAAGAAGTTCGAAAATTGGCAGAACGCAGCCGAGTTGCTGCAAAGGATATTCAGAAAATATCGCGCGAAAGTGTGCATGTGGCTACTCAATCGCAAGAAATGATAAACGAAATTATGCCCGAAATTAATCGGTCTGCCATGTTGGTTAAAGAAATTTCGATGGCAAGTACCGAGCAATCCAGCGGTATTAATCAAGTAAATTCTGCTATTCAGCATTTAACCGAAATTACACAGAAAAATTCCGAATTGGCCGATAGTCTTTCGGAAAACTCGGTAGGTTTGTTGGCTCAATCGAAGGCATTATTAAATACGGTGGAATTTTTCAAAACATAGAATTGCTATTTGAATTACACATTAATTTTAAGATTTAATTGTTCGATAACGTAAAAGCTTTGTTGAGAAGTAAATTTTCAACAAAGCTTTTTTATTTTTTAGTTGTCGGTTTGCGAAGTATGAATAAGCATGGCAAGCAATGCCGCTCGTTCGTCGATGCTGTAGCGCCAAATAAATTCGGGTTTATTGCCGTGTTTGCTTCCAATAGGGCCCAAGCCATCAATGCGAAACACGTTAGCGTCGGCAAATGCAATGTCGGCAGAATCGGGTCGGTGCTCGCGCCGCATCGGAATATCGAGCAATGCAGCCGTTGCGTTTATGCGGTTTCTAAACGCATCAATGGTGTAATTGTATTCCATGGCAGGTCGTTGTTCGCCACCGTCGAATTGTATCGAACACAAATTTTTTAACGTTTTTGGTACTAATTTCCTAATCCGTTTATCTATTTCAATTAAATCGGAATTTCGATTAAATTTTACATTCAATTGCAATTTGGCACTGGCATAGGGGTTGGTTATATTGGTGCTCAAATTCATTTCTCCCGGCGAAACAAATATGCCGCGCTCCAAATCGGTAAGCGATGTCCAAGCGGCAACCAATTTGTTGAGTGCAATAACTACCCGAGCTACGTTTTCTTCATTATCGGTTTCGCGAAGGTGCAAACTTATGCTGTATATAGCCGAACCCGAACGCGAGGTTATAATTCCGCCTTGCAACTCGGCACCCTGCAAGCCTATAACATGCTTGGCGTGCAGCGATTTTTGGTGTATCAGTTTTTTCGAAAGTTTGCCTTGCAAACTATCGTCGGTGGTAAGTAAAATGCCAATTTTGGTGCCGGACAAAACCTCGCTGTGCTCAAGTGCGCTCAGAGCAAGCAATAAAACAGTAAGCCCGCCTTTGTTCGTCCAAATTCCGGTACCGGACCATTGTTTATCG